>Ga0209184_1000075_pt1 | contig 125138 bp, 94 predicted proteins | sample EN8Hudsemesocosm_2_FD_184627 | JGI IMG/M metagenome (GOLD analysis project Ga0209184, IMG submission 184627) | Methane-oxidizing microbial communities from mesocosms in the Hudson Canyon - EN8C Hudson Canyon (SPAdes) (version 2) | ecosystem: Environmental > Aquatic > Marine > Cold seeps... | reverse complement strand
GTGGGTAATATTTATTGGCGTACTTTGTGCTTCAAATTACTTAGCAGTATAACGTGATAGATTTTTGCTCATTATCATTTCAGGTGGACAGGGTTCAAAAGGTACAATGAAATTTAAATTTTTACTTGGTGCCTTAGTTGAATTCATTTGTACTAGCTCGTTCGCAACTCTTATTGTGAATTCATATTTGGGATTGCGTCGGTTTAAAACACGAGTTTAATACTTATACTCTTTACCAGAAAGTGCTCAGTTTAGGTATTCTATGCATCTAAATATTGAACTAACTAAAAACAGGGAGTTATTAAAACAATATTATAAACTCAGAGAAAAGAGTTTTAGAGAAAAACTGGGCATATCAGCATTTGATGGCACAGAAGAAGAACTCGACAAAAATTCTGAGATTCTGATTGCTAGGATTGGTGATAAGTGTATTGGCGGGATTCGAATATGTGGGGCCCACCAAGGTTCCATGATCCCACTAGAAAAGAAGCCCGGTTTTTTAGCCCAACAGCTTCCCAATCTAAATTTACAACAATTCAGATATTGTCAGTGGATGAGGTTTACCTTATGTCCTGAAATTGATACCCCCAGAGCCTATATTCAAAATCAATTTATCTTGGCAATAGTCCTGTTTAGCGCCGTCATAGGTTATCGTTATGGTTTTTGTGCATCTAGTCGGGTTCATCATCGCTATTACAAACGGGTACTCTCAAAATATGGCTATGATTACAGGGTCTGTGACAATATCGCGATAAACAAAGAAGGTGAATTTGATGAGCTAGAACATTTGTTATATCTCGGCGACTTACACACTGATGTTGGTGAGTTAAAAGCTATGCCAACGATCGATGTAAACACAAGTTTTCATTTAGACCTGAAAAAGCAGCAACCTTTACACCAGTCAGCGCTTACCGTTCGCAGATGAACGACAACTTAAGAATCAAAATTTGTATGCGACCACACCACCTTTCAATCAAGCAATGATACAAAATCTAATCCAAATCAGCTAAACAGTGTCGAAGTTTTATGCCTGCAAAGTGGTATTTTCTATCATGCCTTAATAGTGCGCTTTATAGTCCTTTTAGTCTATTTCAGATATTCCGCCTATACTTCTTTTACAACTTCTGTTGTTGATAACCTATGGGATTTTTATGGGAAATGCTGATATTGCTACTGCAATAGTGCATAGCAAAAAAGATGAACTGTTTAGACACCCAAAAGGTTTGTATGTCTGTTTTGCTACTGAGTTATGGGAAAGGTTTTCATTTTATGGTATGAAGTACTTATTGCTGTTATATGTAACTAAATATCATTTATTCTCTGATGGTGAAGGCTTAGAAGTTTTAGGCTCATATGCCGGCTTAGTGTATGCGCTCCCCGTAATTGGTGGCATGCTGGCAGATCGATATCTAGGCATGAGTAAGGCGGTAATGTTTGGCGGTATCTTGTTATGTATAGGGCATTTTCTTATGGCTTTTGAAGGTCATCAGGCGGTTAGATATGTAGCTGGCACTGTATTGAACACAGACCTTAACTTAGCCGATGGCTCTGTGATTGTAGCCGGTACCACCTTAGTCGAAACAGTTAAAATTCAAGACTTAGCCGCACTTAATGTTTTTTATCTGGCGTTAGCATTCATTGTGGTTGGTGTCGGTTTTTTAAAGCCTAATATTTCCACCATTGTCGGTCAGCTTTATAGCAAAGATGATCCCAGGCGCGAGTCTGGTTTTACTATTTTCTATATGGGTATCAACTTAGGATCTTTTGCCGCCACTATTATTTGTGTTTACTTGGGCGAAACATTTGGTTGGGGCTATGGCTTTGGTGCCGCTGGCATTGGCATGATGTTTGGTTTAGTTACCTTTGTTAAAGGGCGAAAATATTTAAAGAGTCTAGCCGAACCCGCTAACCCCGAACTACTGAATGAAAAAATCTTTGGTTTGCTCAACCGCGAGCATTTAATCTATTTGCTCTCTATTTTAAGTCTGTCGTTTTTTTGGTTGGTGATCCAACACGAGCCATTGGTTTTTGCCGCACAACAAGTATTACTGGTATTGTCGGGAGGCGGACTAGTCGCTTATGCGATATTTAAGGGCAGCAGAGAAGAAATGCAGCAAATGTTAGTGTTGATGGTATTGATTGCTTCAACAATAGTTTTTTGGGCGTTGTTCGAACAGGCGGCGGGTTCAATGACGTTATATGCCGACCGCGCTATCGACCGAAACATTGCCGGCATCGAAATAACTGCGGGTCAATTTGGCTCACTCAATGCGGGGTTTATTATACTGCTAGCATTGCCATTTGCTTCATTATGGGTCTGGTTAGATAAATACCAACTCAATCCTAATATTCCGGTTAAGTTTGCTTTGGGTATTATTCAGGCAGGATTAGGCTTTGGTGTCTTAGTCATAGGTGCGCAATATCCTAATGAGGTCGGCAAGATCAGTTTATGGTGGTTAGTGCTAGCTTATCTTATCCATACCACAGGAGAGCTCTGTCTTTCTCCTGTTGGGCTTTCTGCCGTAACTAAACTCGCCATTCATCGGGTCGTTGGTCTTTCTATGGGCGTTTGGTTTTTGGCAACGGCACTATCAGAAACCGTAGCCATGCGACTAGGAAAATTTGCGGCAATTGATAATCAGGGAGGTGACGCCAGCAATATAACTGAAACGGTGGCAACTTATACCCAATTATTTGAATTTTTAATGTGGGTGGGCATAGGCACAGGCGTGCTGCTCCTTTTGATATCTCCAATACTAAAACGCGGCATGCACGGTATTCACTAAGCTAATTTGCCTTAGTGATTTTTATTGATATTGTCTATTTATCATTAATGATGATGGTGCTCATTATGAAAATACTCAGACCAAGTATGAATAGCAAAATATAGTATCAGCGCCAATATGCTCAAACCGATAATCAGATAAACAGTTGCCATAGGAACCTCTGCTCTGGTTTATAAAATCCAGACCAGATGAAACGAAAAACTAGCCGAGCCATGCTGCCTGAATGTACACACCAATAAGTATAGTCACAAAAGAGCCAACTTGAAATTTTGCAGTTAGCTTTATGAGTTTTCACTAAATAGAAATAATTTTTTGTTAGGGGCAAGTTAACGAGTAAAGAGGCTTAGCTAAGTACTTGAACATTATTTAATTCAAAGTAAATAGTTGATATGTGGTTTATACTTATAGCCGAGTCAACAATAATGGCTAAGTTAAAACCTTATTGAAAGATCAACAGAGCCTAGGATGACAATGTTAAATTTTTTGCTGCTGCTTTATCTTGTTGTGACTTTACTTTTGTATGTGGGTCAGCAACAAATGCTGTATTTTCCGACAGAAAAAAGCGCCATTGCAGCAGATAAGCAAATAATGCTTGATGTTAATGGTCAACAATTACAAGCATGGCGGGTTAATCCAGGCAAACCACAACTTATGCTGTACTTTGGTGGCAATGCTGAAGCGGTTGAAGAAAATATCAGTGAATTTAGTCAGATATTCCCCAGCTATACCCTTTATCTCATCGCTTATCGAGGTTATGGTGCCAGCACAGGAAGCCCAAGCGAAACTGCCTTGAATCAAGATGCATTGGCAATCTACGACAAGTTAGTTATCGACTATAAAAAAATTAGTGTCATGGGGCGAAGTTTAGGCTCTGGGGTTGCGGTACATCTTAGTGCTAACCGAAAAATTGATAAAACGATCTTAGTCACACCCTTTGACAGCATACTTAATGTTGCTAAAGATACTTATTGGATGTTCCCATTATCTATTTTGCTCACTGATAAATTTGAGTCTTGGCGAAAGGTTCAATACATTGACAATCAGAGCTTATTGCTCATTGCTGAGCAGGATGAAGTGATCCCAGCAAGGTATGGAAAAAACTTGGCCAGGTTTTTTAGCTCAGATAATGTTGAGGTGGCTATAATCAAGGGAGCAGGGCACAATACCATAGGAGAATTTCAAACATATAAGCAGACATTGATACAGTTTGCTCAGAAGTAAGTGCCACTTTTAACCTATAATTATTACCTCAATAACGACAAAAATGACAATATTAGCTATACTTTTTATGGGTTAATTTAATAAGTAGGTAAGTAAAATGGCCATTTCAATTTCATTTAATGAATACCTTACAAATCATGATATTGACTATGAATTAGTTAAGCATAGATTTACCAAATCCTCTTTTGACTCTTCCTGCTCAGCTCATTTACCCTCTGCTGAGGTGGCCAAAGCCATTATTTTACAAGGCAGCGATGGCAGCTACTTAATGTCAACATTATCGGTCGGTCATAAATTATCGATAGCGCAAGTTAATCAGCTCACGGGCAAACATTATCATCTGTTAAATGAATCAAAACTAAGAGAATTATTTCCTGATTGTGAGCAAGGTGCAATCCCAAGCATTGGTGAGGTTTTTGCCATAGATATGCTAGTTGATGATGGCTTACTTAAAGCAAAACAAGTCTATATTGAGGCTGGTGATCATCGTCATCTAATTAAGATAGACCAGCAACAATTTGCTAATATGTTAGCAAAAGTTCCTCATGGAAATATAAGTGGTGCGGTTGTTGGTTACCCTAAAATGGTTGAACATCTTAGCAGCGAATGGCGCATGTCATGAAGTTCTTAAGACAGGCTATTTGGGCCAGTCAATCAGGAGCCATAACCCGTAGGTTATCACTGTGGATATTTGCCATTTTCATTATCACTAACCTCATGTTATTACGTTTCAAAAATAAGTTTAGTGTAGTTGACGGCATTTTTTTTGTGTTTAGTTAGGTGAAAATTTGCAAACTTACCATTGGTTTTATCATTTTAGCGGCTATGATTAAATAGGGGCTGTATGAAATATAATCGAAATAAAGTAGAGATTGGTCATTACATGTCTAAGACCAATATCCACTTACGTGATGGCAATGTAAAAATAGCTTTTGGTGATGAATTTGATATAACAGATGTGCTAAAAAACAACCAGGTTGAAATTTTATATCATCAAAAGAATTATACCTTTAATATGGATATTTTAGATGGCGCTATTATTGCCTTAAGTCATTAGACTCACTGAGTGATAACTTATGGGGAAAATAACCCTATGGCTGAATATTGCCAAATTTCATTCGCCTATAGAGTAATAACGCTTACCATCGTATTTATTAAAATAATCTCCCAAAAAAGGATGATCAATTTGGCTACTATCTTCATTGCCTAACAAGTTTCTTTCTGCAACATAAGTCGATTGAAATGATTGGTCGACCAAAACGTTATACCAAGGTTTATCTTTTGGTGGTCGACTGGTTGCCATGCTTTCATACCAATACTCGCTAAGGCTAAATACAGCATCTATACCGACAATGACCCCTCGATAGTTGAATCTGTTGTGATAAATTATTTGTCCAATATAAAATTTTGTCGACATGAGTTGCTATATCCCGTTAGTGACCACCTTTGACCAATGGCACGAAGCTTACTGGCAATACTTTGCTTTGCTTAAGCACACCTTGGTTATCTTTTTCTAGTAAGGTTAATTGTTGACTTCCATATTGGTCATTGACTGGGATAATCATAATGCCACCGGGTTTTAGCTGGGTAATTAACTTAGCTGGAATATCACCGCCAGCGGTTACAATAATACTGTCAAAAGGCGCCTGCTCAGCCCAGCCTTGATAGCCATCGCCGGTGCGTATAGTAACATTGTTATAATTTAGGGATTTAAGTGTAATTTCAGCACGTTGCGCCAATTCAGGTATGATTTCTATACTAAGTACATTGGCGACCAGACTGGATAATACCGCCGCTTGATAGCCTGAGCCGGTACCTATTTCCAGTACAGTATGATTTGCTTGCGGATTAATCAACTGGGTCATTATGGCAACAATAAAGGGCTGAGAGATGGTCTGATTATGCGCAATAGGCAACGGCCTGTTGTCGTAAGCATATTCTTTAAGATGCTTCGGAACAAACTCATGCCTAGGCGTATTATATATAGCAGCAAGGATGTCAGGTCTCAGCTCCGAAATGCCGGTATAAATAGCTGTTCTTTTGGTATCACTGATAATTAGCTTAAGCATCTTATTACGTAAATACAGCACTAACTCACTAGGCTCATCTATTATAGTAAATGACACTAATGCAATTATGAGCAATAGTATAATTCGTTTAACCATACCTATCACTCTCAACAAGGAGTGGCGACACATTAATTATAGTATAGTTATAAAGTTGTACTTTTATTATTAAGCGATAGTGATTTTATTGTACAAAATTGAAATATATATCAAAGTGAAACATTAGAGGGAGTTAATAATATGCGTAGAGTAATAAATCAAAACGGACTAGACTTAGTTAAACAATTCGAAGGGTTGTATACCGAGGCCTATATCTGTCCAGCGGGCGTTCCTACCATAGGTTACGGTCATACTGCTGACGTACAATTAGGTCAGTCCATTACGCCGAAAGAAGCTGAAGATATATTACAAGCTGACATGAAAAAATTTGCTGATGCAGTTGAAAAAGCCATCAAGGTGGAGATCAATGACAATCAATTTTCCGCACTTGTAAGTTTTGCTTTTAATTGTGGAGCCGGTAACTTGCGAGCTAGTACCCTGTGTCGCAAACTGAATTCCGGTAATTATGACTGCGTACCCAGTGAGCTGAGTAGATGGGTAAAAGCTACAGACCCTAGCACCGGAAAAAAACGTTCTCTAGCGGGTTTAGTGAAAAGACGTGCGGCCGAAGGTGCACTGTTTCTCAAACCAGAGGGTGAACAAGAGGAATCATTAGCTGAGTTTATGCCGCAAAAAGTTGATGTTGAGCCAGAAATGTTAGTCGAGCAGTATAAAGTAAATGCTCGTTCAGGGTTGCGTATGCGCGCTGGTGCTAGCACTGAATTTGAGGTCTTGTCCACTTTACCTTTGAATCTAACCTTGTCGATTGGCAAAGAAGTAGATAATTGGGTAGAGGTCGACTTAGAATCAGATGGGATAATTGACGGCTGGGTTTACAAAACCTATCTAGTGAAAGTCTAACGTACTAAAGTTTTTTGCTTAGAAGGACGGTATCTATAAGTCAGCTTGGCTATAGAAATTTATTGAAAGACAGGTGTAGAAAATGGGTTTGTTTCAATAGTCTAATCTATATGAAAATCGTGTTTGAAACATTGATTAACGATTTAACAATAATCATTTTTTAAAATTTATGTATACTTCTTTTATGGTTTTCAAATGATAAGCTCACTTGGCATATAACGAGGTCTCTCTTTTTGAATACAATTTTTAGTAAGTTTAGTTTTATTTTGATTATTACTTTCTCGGGGGGTTGCTTAGCAGGGCAAAATGTTAATCAATCTCTAGCCGTTGAAACAACGGGCACTGTTTATGTCGAAATACCTCGCGGATTGGTCAAAGTACAGGGTTGGGATAAGTCTGAGGTTATGATCCATGGTGAGCTAGATGACACCGTTAAGACGTTAATATTCAAGACTAAAAAAGCTAAAACTCTGATTAAAGTTGATACCGAAGGACAAAAACATTGGGGCGATGCCAGTGTACTCAAGATATTTATGCCACAGCAATCACAATTGCGTTTCAAAGGCATTGATACTTCCTTTAGCATTGCCAAATTAAATAGTAATATTGAAGGGAAATCCATTAATGGCAACTTAATGGTAAAGCAATCTAGTGGGAAAATTAAACTGTCGGTGGTGAGTGGTGATGTGAAGCTCGTTGAATCTTCAGGGTTTGCAAAAATAGAATCGGTTAGCGGTATGGTTGATTTTTCTGGTGATTTTGAAAAGGCATTCCTTAAATCTATGTCAGGAGATATCACTGCAAATATTAGTGGCACAAATAAATTAACGATTAAAAATATATCTGGTGATACTAAAATTAGTGGTCAAATTAAAGAGAAAGCTCAATTAAAACTGTCTAGTGTCAGTGGTGACATATTGTATAAGGTAACTGATGAGCTCAATGCCAAGTGTGAAGTAGTGAGTCAATTCGGTGGAGAAATTAATAATCAATTGACCGATGATTTGCCCATAGATGGCAATTTGCATAAGAAAACACTTAATTTTATTTCTGGTGATGGCTTAGGAAAGTTAGCTATGAAGACAATTACTGGTTCAGTTACTATAGAAAAAGATAGTAATGAATAAGTTAGTGGTTAACGAGATCTTGGAGAAAATAATTGGATAGCTTCTTAGCTCAATTAAGACAGCGACAAGTATTTAAGGTTGCTACCATATATGCAGTATCTGCTTGGCCATTAATTCAAATAGCCGACCTAGCTGTACCCGCATTAGGTCTACCTGACTCTGTAATGACATTATTATTACAAGTGTTTTTGGTGGGTTTTCCTATCTCTTTGATTTTTGCCTGGCTGTTTAATTTTACCTCAAAAGGTATCGTCAGAGTAAAAAAAGGCGGAGCGCAGGACAATTCACCGCAAGTTAATATAAAAACGACCTTATCAGTAGCCGGCACACTCACATTGGCGGTAGTGGTAACTTTAGCCGGTCAGTTATGGTTAGAAAGTCAAATGCCACAAAAACTAGCCCAAATTGCTGATGAACCGGCCTCTATTAATCAAAAACTATTGTCTGAAGGAAAAAAAGAATCTATCGCCATTTTACCTTTTGTTCCCTTTAGCAATGATGCAGAAGACGAATTTTTTGCAGATGGTATGGTGGAAGAATTATTAAACTTACTTGCAAAAATTCCTGATTTACAGGTTGCTGCCAGAACTTCCTCTTTTGCCTACAAAGGAGTATCAAACAAAACGATTGTTGAAATTGGTAAAGAGTTGGGGGTTGATACCATTCTTGAAGGCAGTATTCGAAAGAACGATACCAGCAATAAAATACGAGTAACGGCTCAGTTGATTAAGGTCAGCACAGGTGAACACCTTTGGTCAGAAACTTATGATCGAGAATACCGAGATATTTTTCAAATACAAGACGATATCGCCAGAGCCGTGGTAGATAAAATGAAGGTAACCTTGCTTGGTCAAACAACGCCGTTAGAATTCATTGCAGAAACCAATAATGTTGATGCGATGGTTGCCTTTGGTAAAGGTCAAAAAGAGTTGGCACATCGCACTGCACCATCAATTAATAAAGCGTTACAGCATTTTCAGGATGCGGTGAAGTTTGATGCAGAATATGCTCGAGCATTTGTTGGTATTGCGGATGCCAATATTTTGCTTGCCCTATATGGTAACTTGTCGGAACAGTTAGCAAATGTTACGGCAAAAGAAGCCCTTAATACTGCTTTTCGATTGAATCCAAAATTAGCTGCTGCACATGCTACTCAAGGATTGTTATTAACGGGAAGTGATGCGAAAAAGGCTGAGCAGTCGTTTAAACAGGCAATAGATATTAACCCTAATTATGCAATGACGTATATGTGGTATGGCTCTTTGTTACAAAGCAGTGGCGATATTGAAGGAGCGCATAAGCTATTTGAACAGGCGTATGTGTTAGATCCTAAATCTCCTGTTGCTGCATATAATGTTGCTTGGTGCTATTACCAAGAGGGCTCTGAAAAAAAAGCGATGGATATTTTTTCGCAAATCATCAGTAATGATCCTTATTATCCCGGTGCCTATAATTTGGTGGGTGATATTTTAGCAACACGCGGTAGGCTTGATGAGTCTATTAACATGTATAAAAGAGCACTTGATGTTGATCCAGTAAATAAGGGCGCGATTAAAGGGTTATTGATTGCCAATATGGATATGGGGAAAATTGAGCAGACACAACAATGGTTTGATTATGCGAGTAATCAAGATTCTCAATTTTCAGCAGAAGATGTGAGTTTTATGAAGGCACGATTTTTTGCTACTCAAGGAGATATAAACAAAGCGCTTAATTCATTGAAAGATATTAGATTTACCGGTGAAAAGATGAGTATGAATGATTATATTGAAGGTGAAATTGCCTTTTATCAGGGCAAGTATACTCAGGCTATTACCGCTTTTGAACGACTTCGTAGCTCAAATTCGATCAACGATGATTATTTTTATTACATCTCTGAAGGGCAGTCTGCGCTTCATTTAGCTTATGCTTATTTGCAAATTGAAGAACTAGCACAGGCAAAAGCACTTATTGATGGTTTTGCTCGATTTTTAGATAATGGCAAAGCCAAAAAATCTAACGACCCTTCTTACTACTATAATATGGCCCTTATTAATGCCTTACAAAATAAGAAAAGTGAAACTTATCAATATATTCAGGGGGCGATAGATGTTGGTTGGATAAAAGCATGGCAAGCTGATTTAGAGCCTATTTTAGCGCAAATGAATAAGGAGCAGCAATTTGGCCAAATGATGGGGGGTATAAAGGCACGACTTGCTACCATGAGAGCGCGGGCGGAAGGTGAGAATACATTTCTACTTGCTGATGGTGACACCTTTTAAAAGGTCTTAAACCAGAGGTACTACACTCCTTGGCTCTATGATTTTGCTCAACATAATAATTAACTCGCTAGATGCAACTACTCCTGATATCAACAGAGCCTAATGATCTTTTTTAATCTTGGTTATTGATAAGTTGCTGGTTTTATTTCTTTTATAAAAAAGAACCCATCCCAATATTTTGACCAATCTTTGGCTGGAAGCGATTTACTGTAATCATTTGTAAAAATTGCAATGTTATCATTTTCAACTGATAAACTGCCGACATCAACAAAACTAATGTTAGTCTTTACATTGTTATTTAATATAATTTCAACTGAATTGTTTGCGGGGGGGGTAACATTTTTATTTTGTAAATCAACATAGTCTAAGTACTCACCACTGGCGCCAGTAAAATGTACCATGTAATAAGCATCCCCGAATTCATCACTGATCACATTGCCAGCATTTATTTGGTTATTGCCTTCGCGTGTTAAATGCCAAGTATGTGCCCAAACAATTATTTTTTTATCTGGATATTGCTCCGCCCACCACTTAACATTCTCCCCCATTTCTTCGCTACGATTGTCTGCAATTTTCCATTGCCGTTTTGCTTGGGCTTCTAAGCCACGAGTAATTCGATACCAAAAGCCATTGTCATCACTTTTAAAGGTTTTCTGTATATTTGTTAACTGAGTCCAAAATAACTGTTCTTGAGTACTTGTTAACCGGCTAGTTGAAAGGTCTAATATTTGCTGAATCGTTTCGGAAAAAAATAACCAATTTGCTTCTACAGTCCAATCATCGGTACTCTTTTTTACAGCATTCTCTAAGTCTTGCATTAGGCCTCTATTTGAATAACCTCCGGTATGTTGGCTATCAAATCCTGCTAACATTAAAGGATTTTCACTATTAGCTTGCTCACTAATGTAATTTAACAAAGGCGTAACTTCTGTGCTTTTTGCGTACATATAAAAAATATTACCGGCTGCTATCGCTTTAATATCATTGCCAAGTTTGGCTTGCTGCCATATTTTCTGGACATCGTATATCCCACTTTCTAAAATGAACAAGTCAAAATTATGCTGTTGATGTAAGTACTTTATTAATTGTGCTTTAAGTTTAAAGACACTGCCTGCACCGTGTGTTTGTTCACCTAAACCAATAATTCGAGCATCACCAATTTGCTCTGCAAAAAGTGCTAAATCTTCTTTGTTTAGTTCGCCTTGCTCATCTTCTGAAATATTAATGGCTTGTGCAATAATTTGGTTTTTTAATTGAGATGTATCAGTAGCAGAGTTTGAACTTGTTGTAGTTGTTTCGTTGTTGCTAGAGCAAGCCGATAAAACAGTGATAATTACGAACAATAAAATGTGGCGATATTCCATGAATAGTTTCCTGAGTTGTTTGAAACTATCTTGGCATAATCAGTAATTGATATGTATATCAAATAACTATAATAAGGATGAATATGCCATAACGTATAAAAAACAGTAAATGCTGGAACATTAACATTAAAATTTTTTGAATTATTTGATTGGATTACTGAAAATTATTTAGTGATATTTATTATTTTTGATTAAATATTGCTAGTTGAAGACGATATGGTGGTTTTTGTTAATTTTAAGTAATTAAAGATCTATTTTTCATGGTTTTTTTAAAAAAAATAATCTATCTTAGATAGAGCTTTATAAAAATTAATACTACGAACAAGTACTTAATCAGCACATTGATTCAAGGCTTGTGTATTTGAAATATTACAGAGTTAAAGATTATCTAGATTTCGGTCTCGATATGATAGGTAGTGAAGAAATTGTGATAGCACATTAACTCTAGGCTGTAGCTTGGTGTGTTAGCTAATAAAAATAAGTAGTAAATAAGCATAATTAAGGGATTTACCATGACAAATTTATTAAGTGAAATGCCGCTTTGGCGTAAAGTGGTAACGGTTTTTCTTTGCTCTATCGTGTTGATGGGCTCAAGTTGTGATGGTAGCGACGGCGCAAAAGGTGATACCGGAGCCGCTGGAGTCCCAGGAGAACAGGGCATTCCAGGAAATGATGGTCAAGCAGCACCTTCACCAATTCCTACCAAAATTCTCGGCCAATTTTCTGATGCAGTTATCTCTGATGATGGTGTAGTCACGGTTGATTTTTTATTAACTAATGATAATGGCGATAGCTTTATTGGTTTATCTCAAGATAATATTCGCTTTACGCTGACACAGCTTTTTCCGGAAGATGCAACCGGAGCAGGTGATGCCAGTAAATGGCAATCTTATATCAATGAAATAGAAACGGCACCAACCGATCCTGCCAACGGTCCGGGCACTGAAGACAAAGTACAAGCAACCAGTGAAAGTAGCGGTTTGTTAACAGATAATGGTGATGGTAGTTATCGTTATGCATTTAATGTAAATGTTTTGTCGGTATCTACACCAGTAGCCGTTACTTACAATGCAGAATATTCACATCGCGTCGCTATGCAAATTAGTGGCGGCGATTATCCTACTTATAATCAAACTTATACCTGGCAGCCTTCAACAGGGGCAACTGATGGTATTGCTAATCGTGATATGGTCAGCCAAGATACTTGTAATAACTGTCATGGTGAACTAGCTATGCATGGTGGCGGTAGAACAGATACTCAATATTGTGTTGCTTGCCATAATCCAGGTAGTAGTGATGCCAATAGTGGTAATACCGTTGATTTTAAAGTGATGGTGCATAAAATTCACCGTGGTGAAATGCTTCATGAAGTTATCAATGGCGGCGAGTATGCCATATGGGGATACAGAGATAGCAAACATGATTATTCAGAGGTTGCTTTCCCTCAAGATATTCGTAATTGCTCTAACTGTCATGATGAAGAAAACACCTCAACACCACAAGCTGCCAATTGGTATACACAGCCTACAATAGAATCTTGTAGTTCTTGCCATGATAATCTTGATTTCACTATTGCAGGAACAGAGCCAAACGGTCACCCAGGTGGCCCGCAAGCTGATAATTCCTTATGTTCACAATGTCATGGCCCCAATGGTGGTTTCCCTGTAAAAGACAATCATGAAGATATCCTTGCCAATCAAACAATTGGTGCTGAAAAACTGGTACTTACCATTGATTCGGCAACTTTAGATGGTGGTAATAATCTGAGTGTCGGTATTACCATGATGCTTGATGGTGAGCCGGTATTAGATTATGCCGATATTCAACCATTTATTGGCGGCCCTGGTGATGGTGAGCTGATGGTTAATTATGATGATGGCACTGGCTATCAATTTGCTTATTCATCTGCAGAAGGTGGTTTCAAACCGGGAACAAACGGTGTTTATTTGAGTACTTGTGCCAATAATGGTGCAGGAAAATACACCTGTACTAGAGCCGATGTCGCTGGTGCAAGTTTTGGCTCAAGCGGGACAATTGCACTAACCTTTTTCGAAATGCCGCTGTGTGTTAATGAAAAAGCAAGTAATGGCGTGTTAATCGATTGTGATACTCCTGAAGACTCCAATACGCGTGTGGTAGATAAAGCACTTGACGCACCAAGAAAATTTTTCAATATAGATGGTAGTGAAGCAACAGCTTATGTGGAAAAAGTTGCCGCAGATCTTGACAGTTGTATTGGTTGTCATGGCGATTTGAGTATTCATACGGATAGTCATGCTGCGATTGACTTTAATCAGTGTACAAGCTGTCACAATGCAACCAAAGTTGCATGGTATGGTGGCCGTCCTGGTGATTTAAAATCTCACGTGCATTCATTTCATTCAGCAGCTGACAGTACCTCAGATCATAACTTGAATTCACCTTACCCAGATGAAATTAGTAACTGTAATGCTTGTCATAGTGAAAACCAATTCGATTTACCGTTGACTATGAATACCAGAGCATCTAAAGCACAAGTGCCAGCAAATGCGGACAAAGGCACACCAGAAGTGATTAATTACACCAGTGCCACAGTCGTTGTTTGTAGTAGCTGCCATATCAATGTACCTGTAGGTTATATAGACCCAAGCGCTGCTGGTTATGTAAACGCTGGCGCACCAGCCGAGGTGTCGTTATCAAATGAAGATCAAAGTTTGGTTACTCATATGTTAACGAATGGCGGTGTTTTTAATGCGCCAACATTTGCGGAGGCTAACATTGTTGAAGCATGTGCAGTTTGCCACAGCTCAGGAAGTACAGTAGCTGTAGATGAAGTACATAAAATTAGATAAGTATAACTATTTAGTGCAATTTTGATATTTTATTGGCTCAAGTTAATGGTACTTTGATTTGAGCCTTTGAGGAGAATGACAAAAAATGTTGGATTTTATGGATTGGCTTTTTGCGCTACTTGAACCTATATCAGGTGCAGTGGTATTTGTTGCTATGGCGGTTTGCTTATTTGGGCTTTCTTTTGTCATCTCTTTTCTTATTGCGAAATTTGAGTCTTAAAATATGAAATGGTTGCAGCGGTTATTTGTAAAGTTAAAAATTGTTTTTATTAAATCAAAAAAATTCTCTATTTTTGCTTTAATCAGTATAGGGATTTTTACCGGAGTGTTTGCGGTTATTGGTTTTGAAGTGGGTATGGGGTTAACCAATACCGAAGAGTTTTGTGCAGGATGCCATCTCCAGCAGGGGGCAACAGCAGACACTTATTATGAGTCTACTCATTATAAAAACAAAACTGGCGTTCGCCCTATTTGTTCAGATTGTCATGTGCCCGTGGAATTTGGCAATAAAATGTGGCGAAAAATAATTGCGTCTCGTGAATTGTGGTCTCATTTTTCCGGCAATATTGAGAGTACAGAAAAATACTTGCTAAACGTTTCTCATATGCGAGAGAAAGAAATAGCACGGATGAAAGCGAACGACTCCCAAGAGTGCAGGAATTGCCATGAAGTAGATCAAATGGATTTAAACTTACAAACGGCAAAAGCACAAGAATTTCATTCCACCATGAAGAAAAACAACAAAACTTGTATAGATTGTCATCAAGGACTTGTTCACTTATCGCCCATGGTTGAGCAGCAGTTGGAAAAAGAAGCTGATATTACAACAAACAATGCTTCCCATTAAACTTAACTATGAAACTAATAAAGGTTGGAGTTAGTAATGTTACAGCAAACACTCTTTAGAGTTCTTTTATGCTATTTGGTTATTTTTGTAACTGCGCCTAATGTTACCCTTTCTGCCGAGACAGAAATAAAACAGTGTACTGAATGCCATGATCCTAATATCAGCCACTCCATAAATTCAATGCTTAATTCAAAGCATTGGGATAAAAGCCATAAAGCAACACCAGTAAATAAAGGTGGATGTCAGTCATGTCATGGTATTAGTAAATCCCATACCAATACGCCAACAAAAATTCAGCCAGAAATAAGTTTTGGTCCAAGATGGACTAGCTCGGTTGAACAGCAAAATGATGAGTGCCTTAGTTGTCATGTGAAAAGCGCCACTCATAGGCAGTGGTTGAATGGCAAACATGCCTCAGAAGAGGTCACTTGTGTTACTTGCCATGATTTACATACTGATATTGATCCCGTTCGAGTGGCTAAAACTCAAGCAAAGGTATGTACGGTTTGTCATAAAATTCAAAAACATGGTATTCATAATATTACCAAAAATATCGCTGAAAATCCTCCATGCTCAACTTGTCACAATCCACACGCAAACCCTTTACCTACCGTAATGATGTTAGAAAATCGTTCAAAAGGTTGTCGCAGTTGTCATGACTTTAAAAAAATGCAACAAGATACAACCGTTACTGCCAAAGCCAAAAGCTATCACCGAGTGATGGTAAAAGAAGATCGTACTTGTGTTGATTGTCATCTAGGTGTTGCTCATGTAGATAAAGATAACTTTGGTGATGTTTTGGCAGGAGGCTTAACCACTATTTCAGGTTACATATTTTTCCCCGGTCAGTCTGATAGCGATTGGTTACTAGCAGAGCATAAAGGCGCACAAGCATTAAGGCAAGGTCGTAATTGTCGTCAATGTCATTTTGGCGACACTAAGACCATGGCTAGCAAGTTAACCCCAAAAGGTATTAATCCGATAATATCTGGCAGTGCTACTGTTAAAAAAACCGGTGGAAATATGGATATTACGGTTAGCTGGCAGGGTAGTGAGCATGATAACAGTGTTACCTTAATGTTTGATAATGGCCAAGTGGAAGATTTTTCACACCAAGGTTGTTGGGCAACGTGTCATAGTGATTTGCCTAAAATGTCTCGTGATAGAGGTCAAGATTTAAAAAAATACTTATTGATTTCACAACAACGTAAACGCAGTGTAGGTGCGCCAAGCATTTTACATGATGATGCAAGCTTAGTAGAGATGCGAAATAAAGGGCAGTTTGTTGAATTATGGAAAGTTTCACTAAGTAATGGCGAATTTGATTCAATTACACGTTATTCAATATTAGAGACCCGAGCAGAACAACCACTAGCAGGGCTTAGTGCTAATGCTTCATTTAAAGAAGGTACTTGGACGGTAACTTTCTCTAGACCTTTGAATGATCCTATTAAGCCAATAACACCAGCTGAACAATTAACCTTTGGTATTGCTGTTCACGGTGATGGTGAGTCTGGGGCGCAGCATAGAGTATCTTTACCTTTAACCATCAGTTTTGAAGGTGTTGGTACTGATTTTATTTTAGAATAATTAGTACGATTGGTATTAACAGTGAAGGATTTATGCGTGAGAAGTAGGAACTATTGCTTATTGATACAGGCACATTATCAAAGGTTTAGACAAGTTTTTATTACTTTGTTTATCGCCTTGTTCATTGCTCTGAATTGTTCTTTATTAAGTGCCAATGCCAATAGTAGCAAAGAGCTTAATACAGAAACTAACGCCAAGGAATCTGCGGTACAAGCTGATTGCTTAGGCTGTCATGAAAAAAACGCAGATGCTGCTATCCATGCCATTTGGAAAACTGTGCACGGTAATGTTCTCCCTCAGAGCAATGAAACCTGTATTGCTTGTCATGGCACCAGTAATTCCCATGGAAAAATGCCTACCAAGCAGTCACCCAGTATTAGCTTTGGCCCTAAATGGGCAAGTGATGCTAAAACACAAAGTGAGTCATGCCTTAACTGCCATCAAAAAAAACAGGGCGTTTCTTGGCTTGGTAGTGCACACCATGATGAGGAATTGTCCTGCACTAGTTGTCATAGCTTACACACTCGGTTTGATAATGAACAACAACCTAGTACCTGTTTTAATTGTCATAAATCAGTGCAATCAAAAGTGCATTTACAGTCTAGGCATCCGATATTAGAGGGCAGAACAACGTGTTCTGATTGTCATAATCCTCATGGCACCTTGGCCGAGTCTTTGTTAAAAGAGCCGACACTTAATGATAGCTGTTATAGCTGTCACTCAGAAAAACGAGGACCATTCTTATTTGAACATGCCCCTGTAACTGAAGATTGTAGTACTTGCCATAACCCGCATGGCTCGGTAAATAATAACCTGTTATCAACTAGAAGCCCTTTTTTGTGTCAGCAATGCCATTCCGCTGCTTTTCATCCAAGTCAGCAACTTAGTGGTGCTGGTTTGCCTAATCAAAATGCATCGGCATATTCTTTAGGTAAAAATTGTTTGAATTGTCATTCGCAGATCCATGGCTCAAACCATCCTTCTGGCTCACGGCTAACTCGCTAAGGAAACATAGATGAACAGAACGTTTATACTTGTTACTTGCTTTTTGTCATATAGCTTAGCTGCGCAGGAATTACTTGCGCAGGATTCAGCTGTGCAAAATTTATCTTCACAGGGGATGGATGCAAAGGATGCTGATAGCTCTGAAGTTGATGCCTTTAGCTTTTATGCGGATGAGGACTTTCGACCTTGGTCAACAATAGTTGAAACTGAATTTAATGGTGATTTAGAATTTTCTATAGGTCATGTGAATGACGACAGTTTTAGGTTTGGTCAATATAACGGCTTGAGTGAAGAAGGTGGTAATGTTCAATTTTCGGGTAGCTATGCCAACTGGGATACAAATTCTAGCTTGTTTGATTACTGGAAAGTTGCAGGGTATGACTTAGGTTTAAGCACTGGTTCTGCTCAACTTGAGTTTGGTGCGGTTAGAGATTATAAATTTAATTTTGCTTATCAGCAGCTTGAACAGATAAAAAATGATACTGGCGCTACACCATATACTCGATCGAACGATACATTAATATTAGCGGATAATTGGCTTTCCGGTCAAAACACCACTGAGATGACGGAGTTTTATAATACGGCTTCGCGTTTCGAACAATCGCTGAAACGTTCGGGTTTAAATTTAACTTATGTTAAAGAGCTTGACCCCAACTGGAGTTTTAATTCAAGTTATCGCTTAGAAGAAAAAAATGGTACTAAAACCCAAGGTGCCGCATTTTATGCCAATGCTAATAATGGTCACTCGGTTATATTGCCATCGAATGTTGATTATAAAACACAAACCTTAGATCTTGGTTTTGCTTATCATGAAATTCAGTATAATCTGATTGGCAGCTATGTTTTTTCACGATTTGAAAATCAGCAAAAATCACTAACATGGCAAAATCCTTATTCTTCTTCTTTAGGCTCTGGCACTAGTTATCCTGACGCATATGGGCAACTGGCACTTGAGCCAGACAATGATTTTCATCAATTTAGATTAATGGGTAACTATATTTTTGATAATTCATTGCGATTTTCAGGCGATATGTCATTTGCACAAACAAGTCAAAACGACAGTTTTTTGCCATATAGCGCTAATACAGAAGTTGCTGCTGGCCTGTTACCTAGCCAAAGTTTAAATGGCGAAATTACCACTTTTACCGCCAAAGCTAAACTCTATTATCGTTATAATCGAGATGTTGTTATTCAAGCCTTTTCTCGATACGAAGATAAAGATAATGGCAGTGCTCGAATGGCTTTTCAATCGGTATTTGGTGATGCTTGGGCGCCTCAAGAAGATAAATATAAAGTTTATAATCGACCTTATAGTAGAAACGTTTTTCATAATAAAATTGAAGGAAGTTATCGTTTAACTAGTTTACACAAGTTATCACTTTCTTATGCCCATGAAGAAATCAACCGATATAATCATGCCGTTGATACTACTAAAGAAAATAGCATTGAGCTAAAATTACGTTCGCGGCCATTAACTGATTTAAGTACTCGCTTTGAGCTAAACTATAAAGATAGAACGGCCTCCGTTTATAACTGGGAACAGTCGTACTTTTCGTTATTTGATACTCAGCTTATTAATGAAACTCCAGACAATCAGCGGTTTACCAATCATCCTTTATTGAGTCAGTATTATTTGTCAAATCGTCAGCAAACCTTGGCTAAATTTAATGCTGGTTATGTCTTTTCTCAGCAATGGCAAGCAAACGCCGATATCTTTTATCAAAAAAATGATTATCAGCAATCTGAATTAGGTTTAACCGGTGATGAAATGTCACACCTTACTCTCAGTACCATGTGGCTATACTCTTCAAGATTAAATATGTCGGTTTATTTTAGTTATGACGATTATAAGTTTGAGCAAACAGGACGAGCATTCAGAGGCGGAATTGAAAAAAATGCTTTTGAAATATATCCCCCTTTACCTCAAGCGAGTGATCCTAGTCGAAATTGGCAACTGTCTCCTAACGACGTAAGCCAGAGTCTTGGTTATACCGGTAACTGGACTGTGCTTCCTAAAAAGCTTGATATGGACTGGGATTATCGTTTTACCGACTCAAGCAGTAGCAATGATGATTTACAATCTGGTGGCGCAGCTGATTTAGACAATATGGCATTTCCTGATGTAATAAATAAAGAGCATCATTTATCGCTCAATACATCATTTCATGCTAGTGAAGACCTATCGTTTAAATTCAATTATCAGTACTACCGCTTTAAAGGACAAAATTGGGCCTTTGATCAAGTAACTGCAACCTCCATTGATAAAGTATTAGGTACTGGAGAATATTCAGCAAATGATCAAATACATGTTTTTAATATTTCTCTGATTTATAGACTTAAATAAGTATAAATTAGAGAATTAGATGATTTTTAGAGCTAAGCCATTTATGGCCATAGTGATTTACCATATTAAGTAAAGGAACTCGAGGTAGAAAATGACTAAGAAGATATATAGTGCATTTGCACTCTCGATATTATTAAGCTTTAGCCTTACCAGCTGTGGTGATAGTGGTGGTGACAGAGCAGAAGGTGTTGAACCTGGTCCTCCACCATCAGGCGGCAATCCTGTAGAGCCACCAATTCCTCCAACAACGCCAGGTATTATTAGCGTGGATGATATTACAGCTAGTGATGATCTCAATGTTGATGTTGTCGGTTTAACGTTAAATACGCCGCCGACGATTATTTTTAATGTGCTCGTTAATGACACAATGTTTGTTAATGACTTTACCAGTAGCAATGCCAGATTTACCTTAGCCAAATTAATTGATAATCCGGGAAGTTCAAAAGGGCAGAGCTGGCAAAGTTATGTGCTAACTTCTGAAGATCCTATCTGTCGAGAGCAAGCTGATGTCGATGATAGTAGTAATGAATGTACTAGCTTTACTAGTGAGCTTGATCCGAGCTTAATTGCTGATAGTGCACGAAAAGTTCAAGATGAATTTGCCATTGGTAAAACAGCTTTATCACAGGCAAGTAGTGAAAATAGCGGTACTTTTGTTGATAATGAAAATGGAACTTGGCGCTATACCTTTACTAGCGATATAGCTGATGCTGAGCAAGTTGATGAGGTACATCGAGCTTGCATTCAATTTAGTTTAAATGCCAGTGCACTAAATAATTGTATTGATTTCGTGCCATCTATAGTGGTTACAGCAGCTAATGGGGAAACAGGTACATCGCTTGAAAGTGACTTTTATCAATTTCATCAAGCGCGAAAAATTGTTAATGAGCAAAGTTGCAATAGCTGCCACGCAGAGCTGACTATGCACGGTAGTAGAACCCAAACTGATTATTGTGTGACCTGTCATAACCCTTCTAGTTTTGACGCTAACAGCAGCCATTCGGTTGATTTTAAAGAAATTGTACATAAAATTCATTTCGGCCGAGAATTGCCATCGCTAAAAGATGATAATACCCCTTATAAAATTTGGGGCTATAAAAATGGCGAGCATGATTATTCTAAAACCAGTTATCCGCAAGATGTAATGATCTGCTCTCGTTGCCATGCCGGTGAAGAAGATATAGAGTTTGCCCAAGTTCAAGGTGTTCCGTTACCCAAGGCAAGTACCACGTTAAACGGGCATAACTGGGTAGAAACACCGACCAAGTTAGCCTGTCAGTCATGTCATGAAAAATTATTTTCCGACAACCTAAAACTAAATGGTAATACACCATCAACAAATCATACTTCTTTTACCATTGAAAAAGATTGTGCTGGATGTCATAGAGACCGGGGAGCAGATGAGCCTGGTGGCGTTCAAGCAAATCAAGCTCATCGCGATGTAAATGATGAGCTAGGACGAGCGCTGACTATCGTTATTAATCAAGTTGAAAATACCGGTAAAGGAGAGTTTCCTAAAGTTACTTTTTCGATTGTTGATAAAGATAATAACCGTCTAGATTTAATCAATTCAGCTGATATGTGTGCTAGTGCAAGCTATGATCTTCGTATGCCAAATGATGCCGCTAAAGATTATCGTGGCAGAATAAGCGCTAGCGGAGATATGTCAACATTAGCTGCTGAAGGCGATAACTTGTTTTCTGTTACCTTAACATCAGCAGTTTCCGCTGATATAGATACCATTGCCGCCATGTTAGATTTTAGTTTTCCAAGTGATTGCGGTGATAGTTCATCTGCCAAAGTTCGCTTAGATGCCACAATTTCATATGCCGCTTCAAATGCACAGATAGCGACTAGTCGCAGACAAATAGTCGATGTGGCTCAGTGTAATAATTGTCATGGTCGTTTTTTACTCACGAGTCAGAAACATTCAGGATTACGAGCTGTGAATAGCCCTGAAACTTGCATTGCTTGTCATGGCTCTGAATTTGCTACTTATGATCGAAGTAGGGAGCTTGGCGTTTTAGTGCACTCTATACATGCTACAGCTAAAAGAGAAAGTCCTCATGGCGGTTGGGATATAGACCTGTTGCAATATCCTGGTGAATTAAAAGATTGTACAACGTGCCATATTAATGGTGCCTATACATTGCCATTACCTTTGGTTAGAGAGCCGATAAAAACTAGCTCAAGTACTTACAGTACGGCAATAGGGGCGGTATGTTCAGGTTGTCATGATTCAGCAATTGCTAAAAGTCATATGGTTACTGCTGGCAGTGCTGCATTTGATGTTGAATTTGATAGTGCTGCGTCTATGGTAGAAAGTTGTGATGTTTGTCATGGCTCGGGTAAAGCTGCTGATGTCGATGTGGTACATAAATGATGAAAAACATTGCTGAGCTAAGGTTTGTACAAGGATTAAGCAAAGTTAACAAACTAGCTGTTATTTTAGTGATGTTAGTTAGCGTGTTAACTGCAAGTGGCTGTGGTGGCAGTGATAGCGCCGATAATAAAACCAGTACACCAGTACCTGAAGTGCCAGTACCAACGCTTCCAAAAGAGACAACTTCACTTTCTCAAGCTGAAGATGTTGATAGTGCAATTACTAGTGTGTCAATTTCAGTTGCCCAATTGACCGTATATTTTCAAGTAACAGATCAGCAAGGTGTTGGAATTAACGATCTGATAGCAGATGATGTTCAATTTACCGTAGCAAAATTAGGATTTAGCTCGGTAGGGAATCAAACAGGAAACTGGCAATCGTATATTAATAAAATAGAACAGCCAGGCGTTGGTCCTGGTACTGTACCACGTTTGCAAGCTAGTTCAGAAAGAGGCCGTGAAGGCACTTTTGTTAACAATGATGATGGTACATATCAATACACCTTGGCGCAAAGTTTAGAAGTTTTAGATGCTGATATTTTGGCACAAGCACAAGCAGAGCAACTTGATTTGAGTTTTGTTACCGATAGAACTCACCGTGTGGCAATGCAAATTTCAAATGCTCCTAATGCAATCAATACAACGTTTGATTGGAATCCAAGCACCGAAAAAACTGAACTTGATGGCATTTTCTCTCATGACATTGTTGCCACACAAACTTGTAATAACTGTCATGGTGAACTCGCCATGCATGGAGGTTCTCGGGTTGAAGTAAAGTATTGTGTCACCTGCCATAATCCTGGCTCTACAGATGCTAACAGTGGTAATACCGTTAATTTTAAAAATATGGTCCATAAAATTCATCGGGGTAGGGATTTACCCTCAGTGCAAAATGGTGGCGTATACCAAATATATGGCTATAACGATTCACTACATGATTATAGTAATGTTGGCTACCCAAATGACATTTTACAATGTACTGAATGCCACACCGGCAATGCCACGGCTAGCGATGATCAAATTATCACTGTTAGTGGTGATAACTGGCGTGAAATAGCAACACAAACTGTTTGTGGCTCATGCCATGACGATGTTGATTTTGAGCAGCACTACGGCGGTCAGGAAAATGATGAAAACTGCATGAGTTGTCATCAAAATTCTGCAGTGGCAGGTTCAATTGAGGATCGACATCGCAATATAGCAAAAGAAGCGCAACAACAGTTTTTAGCCAAAATATTATCTATTAACAGTACCAGCCCTGGAAAGTTTCCACAGGTTCAATTTGTTATCATTAACCCTGAAGATGAAAATACACCTTACGATATTCTCAATGATGAGGTTTGGACCAGAGAAGATGGTAGCAGCCGTTTGATGATAGATATAGCATGGGCTAGCAGAGATTACACTAACACCGGTAATCATGGTAATAATGCTAATGCGGTTGAAATTGATGCTTTAGCAACCGCACAAGCTGTTGGTGATGGCAGCTTTATAGTTACTTCAACAGTTGCGATACCCGATGGCAGCCTTTCACCCAATATTGCTGCAAATGGCAGTGGTGCAGTTAACGTAGAAGGTCACCCTGGAGTTAACCTTGGCGAAGATAATGACTTTGATATACAACGTATTGCCATGACGAATGTTGTTGATTATTTTAGTATTGATGAATCGGACGGCCAAGCGAAAAAACGCCGTAGCGTTGTATCGCTTGAAAATTGTTTATCTTGCCATGGTCAGCTTGCCATGCACGGTAATAATAGAACGGATAATATTGAAGCTTGTGTTACTTGCCATAATCCGCGTAATACCGATAAAAGGGTTCGCGACATTGCTACAAATCCCCCTACAGATAATAAGTTAGAAGAATCACTAGATTTTAAAACCATGATTCATGCAATACATGCCACTGACTATCGAACAAAGCCATTACAAATTGTTGGTTATGGTGGTTTTTCTACTCACGTTTACGACGATGAGACTATTCATTATCCAAACAATGTTGGTAACTGCCTAACTTGTCATGAAGAGGATAGTTTTACCTTACCTTTACCAGATGAAGTATTGGCAACTACGGTGAGCACGGGCATTAATATTCAAGATCCAAATGATGATGTTGTTGTTTCGCCAACTGCAGGAGTTTGTAGCTCTTGTCATGATAAAGATACCGCAATAGCTCATATGGAAGTTAATGGTGCTAATTTCTCAACAACACAAGCCGATATTGATAATGGTGTAGTACTTGAGCAATGTAGCGTTTGTCATGGCAAAGGGAGAAAGTACGCAGTTGAGCTTATTCACCCTGTGCAAAATTAGTTCACTACTTATTTATGTCGCCAGGTTTAATTTATGCTTGTAGAATTTATTGAAGAGTATCAGCTAGATAATAGTTTTATAAGCACAGCTAAAAACTATTATATTCCTTTAACCGAAAACTTAGTTAAGAAACAAAAGCTACATTTGGATAAAGTCACTGCGAATAAAGGTGGCAGTCATAATAATGAGAGCAAACCATTTTTTGTTGGTATTAATGGTTGCCAAGGCTCAGGAAAATCAACTTTAGTCGCTTTTCTAGCTAAATATCTCAAACAAAATTATCAATTATCAGTAGCGGTATTGTCATTAGATGATTTTTACTTGAGCAAGGCCGAACGTAATCTTTTGGCTGATAACGTCCATCCACTTTTTAAAACACGAGGAGTACCGGGCACACATGATGTAACGTTGTTGGCAAAAACGTTAAATGATTTAAAAAGTAATCAAAAGTTAAACATCTCATTACCTCGATTTAATAAAGCCCAAGATGATCCATTCCCTAAAAAACATTGGGCGGAAATGCAAACACCCGTACATATGGTTTTATTTGAAGGTTGGTGCTGGGGCATTCCGGCACAGCTATCGAGTGACTTGATTTTGCCAGTAAATGCATTTGAGTCTAAGCATGACCAACAACTGATTTGGCGAAGCAAAGTGAATGAAGTACTTCGAACTGATTATCAGCCTTTGTATAAATTAATGGATACTTGGGTAATGCTTGAATCCCCAAGCTTTTCATGCGTTTATCAATGGCGGTTAGAGCAGGAGCTCAAACTTGTGCAAAAGCGTGATGGTAGAGGCAGTGATAATGTTATGTCAGATGAACAAGTGGCTAGCTTTATACAGCACTACCAGCGCTTAACTGAATATGGTCTTGAGGTGTTACCAAACGAAGTTGATATACTATTTAAATTAGATAATCAAAGAAAGATCTTTGCAAGCAAAGGCTTGTGATTTTGTCGGGTATCAACTTGCATAATCATCAGTGAAAATGTTGATAAGATAAATTAAAAAATTGCAGAAAAAAAAGCCACTTTAAAAGTGGCTTGGAAGAATTTGAGGGATCAATTGGTTATTGTTTTTAGCCCTAGTTAATCGCCCTTTTTTGATTTTCCCAATAGGGAGCTCTTAGCTCTACTTTTCGTAATTTTCCAGCTCCAGTCATTGGGAAGGGGTCTTTACGAAATTCAATACTGTGGGGAACTTTATAACCGGCAATATATTCACGACAGTGTTCTGTTATCTCTATTTCAGTAGGATTTTGGCCTTGATTAAGTCTGATAATGGCGTGAACCGATTCACCCCACTGCTCACTTGGAATGCCAATAACAACAGATTCCTGAATAGCGGAGTGGTGAGATAAGGCGTTTTCTACCTCGGCAGAGAAAACATTCTCACCGCCTGTAACTATCATATCTTTAACTCTATCAACAAGAAATATAAAACCATCGTCGTCCATATAACCGGCATCACCCGTTAAAACCCAACCATTAACAATTGCTGATTCAGTTTGTTCTGGGTTATTCCAATAACCAAGCATTTTATTCGGACCACGAGCCGCAATTTCTCCTATTTCACCATTTGGTAAACAATGACCATTTTCATCCCAGATTTCTACATTAACACAATAAGAGGGACGGCCAGCAGAACGAAGTTTACCTGACATTGGCCCATCAAGAACATGATACTTGGCAGGAAGAATAGAGACTAATGGAGATAGTTCAGATTGACCATATGCTTGAATAAAACTTACTGTTGGCATTTTATCCATAGCCACAATCAATGTTCCTTCAGGCATTGGAGAGGCACCATAGATTATAGTTTTTAAACTAGTCAGATTTGCATTGTTTAATTCCGGAGTAGCTAATAAAATAGTTATCATTGTGGGTACTAGTAAAACATGGTTTACCTGCTTTTTCTCAATGGTTTCAATAACTGATTTTGGGTCAAAAAATGGCACGAATACTTGCTTAATTCCCGAAATAACCATTGCATAGCTCACGCCGATATCTGCTAGGTGAAACATTGGAGCAGCATGTAGGTAACTGTCTTCTTCATTATTCAATCCCATTTCTGCGGTAACGGAAATTGAACTTGTCCATAAATTAGCGTGGGATAACATTACACCTTTGGGAAAACCCGTTGTGCCACCAGTATAAAATATGCCAGCAAGGTCATCATAGTTGCTATGAATTGGCTCAACAGGAGTCGATGTAGTGATTAATTGTTCATAATTCAACATTCCATCTGGTGTTTCACCGTCGCCCATATATACCATTAAGCGTAATTTAGGACAGGATTTTTCAAGCTCTAAGCCCATTTCAAGAAAAGCATTATCAATAAAAAGAACTGAGCTTTGAGAATTTTCTAGAGAATAAATATTTTCTTTAAGTGACCAACGTATATTTAACGGAACAACCACTCCTCCCATCCAAGGAATGGCGTTGAAATACTCAAAATATCGATTAGAGTTCAATGATAATATGGCAATATGTTCTTTAGCTTGAACACCATGAGCAATAAGAGAAGCAGCGAGCTTTGCTACCCTATCTTCAACTTCTTTCCAAGTATGTTCTTGCTCTCCTAAAGAAGTAGCCACTTTATTGCTAAGTTTTGATGCGTTTCGTTGAAGTGCTTGATAAAAGTGCATAAGAGTCTCTATATTTGTTAGTTATAATTTACGTTCACCCTTATAAATATTTCTTAAATCGCTAATCGAAAAAATAAAAAAGGTTCAACTTATGGTTATAAACTAACCTGAACTTTATTAAACTTACATGATGTTAAGCGTCAATAATGAAATCGAATGACGTAAAATAACAATATAACGGTTGGTAGGTTTATAAATATAGCCAATGAGAAGTTCTAACACAGTGCATCACTTTTTGTGTTTTGACGGGGTAGTACCTGTCCAACGAGTGAAGGCACGAGTAAAAGAAGCGACTTCACTAAAACCACATCGCTCAGAAATTTCATTGATATGTTTATCGGTATGCTCAAAATAAAAAAGTGCCTTTCGTTTACGCACTTCATCTTTAAGCTGCATATAACTGGTATTTTCCACATCGAGTTTGCGCTGCATCGTTCTTACTGACATTCCTAATTGATCTGCTAATTCCTGTTGTTCAGGAAAACAAGCATAAGGACTCGCCGCAAATATGTCTTTAACTTGCCTTACAATACCCATATCTTTATGTGAATAGCCGGTAACAGATAAGGGCACTTTAAAGTAATGTTTTACTTCTTGGTAGTTACATCGAATAGGAAGTTTTAGCCAGTCTTTAGAAAATACTATCTCACAATGCGCTTGATTAAATTTAATAGGGCAAGTAAATAGAAATTGATAATCACTCACATTCAGCGGCTTATCACCATAAAAAGATACGTATTCTAAATTGATTTCGTTGGTAATAAGAATTGATAAAATTTTATGAGCCATACAACTACAAAGTGTGCAAATTAGTAAGTTAAATTTGGGATCTTTTAGTTCCGGCGAAAATCGCCAATGAACGTTGTTTTCTTCATAGTAGATTGTTGATCCAATAGAGCTTTGAGAGATGTTAATAACTTGTTCAATTGCATTTAATCCTTGAGTTAGGGTTTGTTCAGTACAGGCTGATTTAACCATTAAATCTACAGCTCCACGAGGGAGAATTTTTGTACCTGCCCCTAATAGCTCATCATCAGTAAATTCAAGAATAATTCTATATGCTTTAACGATATAACGTTTAGCAATAATAACCTGTGGATCTTCAATAGAGCTTAAAGATAAACCAATTTTATTAGCAAAATTTTCTTTAGATAAACCTGATGATTCTCCCAGTAAACAAAGAGCATGAACGTGGCGATTGCTGGTAAATAATTCATTGGTTGCGTTAGAAATAACTTCTTCTGTCATACCTATCTCTTTGTTATTTAATATAAAATAATTTATTTTTAAGCTGTTTTTGTTTTTTGACGACAATTGATTCTAAATTTGTCGTTTCCCATCATTTAAGAACGATACCACAAACTGTTAGTTTTATTTAAGTAAATATTGGCGCAGTAATGAACATTTGGTTAATTCAATAATAACTTTTTGAAAGACACTTTTAAGTAATGAAATTTTAGTGAGGATACTATGTTAGACAAAAGTGATATAGGTAAAGTTTTTCCTAATACAACGGCAGAAGTTGAAAAAGGGCGGCTGCGATTTTTCGCTAAAGCCATCGGAGAATCTAACCCTATTTATAGTGATGAATGCTCAGCAAAAGCAGCAGGCTACTCTTCATTACCGATCCCCCCTACTTTTTTATTTTCACTCAAGATGGATGTGCCTAATCCTTTTAAAAATTATGCAGATATTGGCGCGCCATTAGAAAAAATTCTACATGCTAATCAATCATTTATTTATCACCAACCTGTAGTAGCAGGAGACATAGTTACCTTTGAGTCTAGCGTTATAGATATTTTCGACAAGAAGGGTGGTGAGCTTGAATTTTTGATTGAAGAAACAAGGGTGATTAATCAATTCGGCGATCACGTTGCAGATTTAAAAACAACATTAGTTTTACGAAACTAGTCAAGTCAATAATAAGGATGAAAGCAATGAAAAGATACGAAAATATTAAAGTAGGTGATGAATTACCTAGCTTGGTGAGTAAACCAATTTCTAGAACTACCTTAGCATTATTTGCCGGAGCTTCAGGCGATCATAATCCAATGCATATTGACATTGATTTTGTAAAAAAAGCAGGCATGGATGATGTTTTTGCCCATGGCATGTTATCTGTTGCGTATCTGGGGCGTTTATTAACTGGCTGGGTTAAACAGTCTGCTATTAAAAGCATCGATGTACAGTTCACCTCAATTACTCAACTTTATGCAGAAATTGCTTGTAGTGGTGTGGTCAAAAGAAAATTTGAGCAAGGCAACGGCAAGTTAATTGAAGTGAGCCTTTCTGCTATCGATCAAAATGATGATACCAAAATAGTAGGGCAGGCTGTCATAGAGCTTGACTAGTTTTTAAATTAAATACCTTATAAATAAAGAGAAATATATGAGTAAAAATTTATTAAATAAAGTGGCATTAATTACCGGTTCTGGTCGTGGCATAGGTAAAGCACTGGCGTTAAAATTTGCCCAGCAAGGGGCCAAAATTGTTATTAATGATTTAGACCAAGAGCCTGCAGATGAGGCTGTTGCAGAAATAATAGCGCTTGGCGGGGAAGCTGTAGCGGTTGTAGGTAGTGTTACCGAAGAAGGATTTGCTGAACGCTTTATTGCAAAAGCTATTGATGTATTTGGCACGCCAGATATTTTGGTTAATAACGCTGGTTATACTTGGGATTCAATGATTCATAAAGCATCAGATAAACAGTTTGATGCCATGTATGACATCCATTTAAAAGCGCCATTTCAGCTTAATAGAGCTTTTACCCAAGCCGTAGTACCCGTTGCCAAACAAGAAGCGGAGCAAAGACAAGAACATTTTAGAAAAATAATCAATATATCTTCTATCGCTGGTGAATACGGCAATATTGGACAAGTTAATTATTCATCAATGAAATCAGCTTTATCTGGCATGACAAAAACCCTTTCAAAAGAGCTTGGTCGATACAAAGTCAATGTTAATTGTGTTGCCTTTGGCGTAATTGAAACTCGCTTAACAGAGGCTACGGATGAGAAAAAAACTATTGTCGTTGACGGCAATGAAGTTGGTATTGGTATACCAAAAAAAGTCAGTGCAGGTTTTTCTAACATGGTTCCTTTAGGACGTAGTGGTACTGCAAATGAGGCTGCGGATGGAATTTACTTATTCTGCACACCTGAATCTAATTACATCAGCGGTCAAACAGTGATCGTTGGTGGTGGGCTAAGAATGTAGGAGAACAATTATGAGACCTTTTCATTGTACTTGGATTGATGAAGATTTACGGATTTTTTCTGAATCAATTAATAAATTTATCGATCAAGAAATAGAGCCATATTATGAAGCCTGGGAACATGACGCTTGGATGCCACGTGAAATATGGAACAAGCTGGGCGAAGCCGGACTGCTTTGTGTTGACATACCTGAGCAATATGGTGGCTTTGGTGTTGATTTTAAATTTGCTGCGCTAATAAATGATATTTTTTATCGACGTGGCGTTGGTGCTATAGCTGGCGGCGGAATTGCTGTTCATGCTGGCATTGTAGCTCACTATATCAATAACATGGGCACTGAACAGCAGAAATTAACCTATCTACCCAAAATGGCATCGGGAGAATATGTTGGAGCCATAGGCATGACCGAACCAGGGGTAGGAAGTGACTTAAAAGCCTTAAAAACCACAGCTAAGAAAGTGGATGGCGGTTACATCATCAATGGTAGCAAAACTTTTATTTCGAATGGGCAACATTGCGATATTGTGGTTTTGGCTTGTCGAACAGGTACAAAAGATAGCGCTAAAGGTATTTCATTATTCATTGTTGAAAGCAAACTTGATGGCTTTATTAAAGGCAAGAAACTCAGCAAGCTAGGTATACATTGTCAGGATACATCAGAGCTTTTCTTTGATGATCTATTTGTGCCAGATAATGCTTTACTGGGCCCTTTAAATGGCGGCTTTATTTCTATGATGGAAGAGTTGCCACGAGAACGGTTGATGCTTGCTATTAGTGGACAAGCTGCAGCAGAAGGTATGCTAGATATTACCGTAGATTATGTTAAAGACCGTAATGCCTTCGGACAACGTATAGCAGATTTTCAAAATACACGCTTTAAGCTAGCTGAATTAGCTTCTAAAGTGAGAGTTCAAAAAGCCTTTGTAGATCAATGTGTAACACTATTAGCAAACAATAAATTAGACGCTGTGACTGCGTCTATGGCCAAACTAAATACCTCTGAATTACAAGGAGTAGTTGCTGATGAATGTTTACAGTTTTTCGGGGGGTATGGCTACATGACTGAGTACCGAATTGCACGAGAATTTGTCGATGCGCGTGTACAGCGTATATACGGTGGTACGTCAGAAATAATGAAAGAAATCATCAGTAGAGAGTTACTAAAAGATTAAATGATTTTAAATTTTTAAAGGCTTTATTGATAAGGATAAGGCTTCTTTAAAATTTGATAACCAAAGCAAGATAATAACAATAATGGCGACTTAGCCGCAAAGCAGTAATTAAAATTAACATATGGGGAAATAAAATGACTAAGCATATATTTAAAAAAACTAGTGTTGCAATAGCCATAGCTTCAACTTTAATGGCAAATCTGTCTCATGCCCAAGAGAATAGAACTGAAGCAAAAGAAATAGAGGTGATAGAAGTTAGAGGTGGTCAACGGGTTAAGACCCTTAATGAAGTTCCAGCATCCGTCAGTGTTATAGGGGGTGAATCATTAAAACAAATGAAAATAAATAAGCTTGATGACTTATCTCAATCACTCCCTAACGTTAGTATTTCTGAAAATGCCATTCAAGATACTATCTCAATTCGAGGTGTTAATTCTGATCTACAGGCGGGTGGTGAACAATCAGTAGGTATATTTGTTGATGGTGTTTACCACGGTAGAGGCATTCAGTCGCGTTTCTCCTTTATGGATGTTGATGCTGTAGAAGTATTGAGAGGTCCTCAAGGAAGTTTGTTTGGTAAAAACACTATTGGTGGTGTTATCAGTATCTTGCCAGCCCAACCAAAAGACTACTTTGAAGCCAATATTACCGCAGGTTATGAGTTTGAATTTGGTAAGAAAAACCTTTCAGGCTATATCACTGGTGCTTTGAATGAAAGTGGCTCTTTAGCAGGACGTTTTTCTTTTCAAGGCTCTGAAAGTAACGAGGGTTGGGTTAAAAACTTAGCTACAGATGAAACAGGTCCTACAACAGAAGATAATGCTTTTAGGGGGATTTTAAGCTGGCAAACAAGTAGTGATTTAAAATTAACCTTACGTGCAGAACAAGGTGGATTTACCACTGATGGTGCTGCTTATGAAATTATTTATTTAGAAGATGACTATCCGCTAACAGCTTTGGCCAAAATGGTTGGCGCAGAAGATACTGTTAATGGAGAAACTTTAGTTTCTAACGGCAACTATCCTGGCATTGGTTATCAAGGTGAAGATAAGCTTTACTTAATGGATGCAAACTTTGAGGAGTATGCCCTTAAAGCGGAATATAGCTTAGCAAAAGGTACAGTTACCGCTATTGCAGCACATTCAGGTTATGATTTTATACGAACTCAAGATGCTGATTTTGGCCCTTTACCGGTAATACAATTTACAGAGACAGAGGTATACGATCAGAATAGCCTTGAAGTTCGCTTTGTTTCTGAAGATGACGACACCTTTGAGTATTTGTTTGGTGGTTATTGGCAAAATAGTGATTTGCCTACCGATGGCGTTTTAGATGTTGCTACAGCTCCAGGAACTCCAGCTGCAGGTTTATTTCCTATAGAGACTGAGCATGCTTTAACAAGTCGATTAAATGGCCTTGGTCAAGAAACTGACACCTTGGCGGTATTTGGTCAGCTTTCATTTGGTTTATCGGAAAATATTAAGCTTGATATTGCTGGTCGCTATTCTAAAGAAAAGAAAACAGCCAATCAGTATGTTGAAATATATGGTGGTACGGGTGATGGTGCAAAATCGGGCTTGCCACTAACAAACCCTATGGAGCTTTATATCTGGAGTATTGCTTTGATGGAAGCTACTCCTCACAGTACAGATTTAGTTCGTGAAGAGTCACTGTTTTCACCTTCAGCAAGTCTTTCATGGCAAGCAACTGACACATCAAATTACTACTTTACCGTCAGTAAGGGGTTTAAAGGTGGTGGTTTCAATGCTATTGCCATGTCACCCGATCCAGATGAAATTGAATATGAAAATGAAGAAGCCATTTCAACAGAGATTGGTGCTAAATTTGAATTATTAGATGGCTCTATGATACTGAACACTGCAATATTTAATGTTGCTTACGACAATATGCAAACTACATTATTCACTGGCGGAACAACGTTTGTTGTTGATAATGCAGCAAAAGCAACCACTCAAGGGATAGAAGCAGAACTTACCTGGTTGCTGACCGATGAACTAACTCTTGATGCAGCAATAGGTTTTATTGATTTTAGTTTTGATGATTATAAAAATGCGGGTTGTACAGCAAGACAATTGCTTGATACTGGCTTATCAGGCTCTGCTTGTGCAGAAGCAGGAATTAATGACTTAACTGGCAGAACAAATCAAGATGTTCCTGAAATAACAGTGTCATTAAGTTTGCAGCATGAATATATGATAGGTGACTATACTTTAATAAGTAGAGCTGATGTTAATTACATTGATGATTATTATGCTACGGCTGATCTTGACCCGCTAACAATTCAAGAAGCATATACCTTGTTTGATGCCTCGATAATGCTTGTATCACCTGATGCGGACTGGCATGTAAACTTGGTTGCTAAAAATATAACTAATGCCGAATACTTTTACTACGCGAATGATGTTCCGCTATTTGTAGGCTCTCAATTTGCATATTTTAGTGCGCCAAGAACCTTAAATTTAGAATTTAGTTATACATTTGAATAAACAGAAAACTGGAGAAGTACTTAACCGTGCTTCTCCATTAAGGTAATTTTATGACCGCATTAAAAAATTTAAAAATACTAGATTTTTCTACCCTATTACCAGGACCATTTGCAACCTTGGTTTTAGCCGATTTAGGTGCACAAGTCTTACGGGTAGAAGCTCCAAACCGACCTGACTTAGTACGAGAGATTGGTAATAAAGATGGAGATGCATCCTATGTTCATAGATATTTGAATCGTTCAAAAAAATCTATAGCACTAGATCTTAAAAACCCTCTTTCTATTCAGTTAATAAAAATGCTGATTAAACAATACGATGTTGTAGTCGAGCAATTCAGACCTGGTGTGATGGATAAACTAGGACTTGGTTACGAAACTCTGAAAGAGATAAACCCTGAACTAATATATTGCTCTTTAACTGGGTATGGTCAAACAGGGCCATATAAAAATAGAGCAGGGCATGATAACAACTATTTATCCATTGCAGGAATACAAGATTATAGTCGAAGAATAAACGAGGCGCCTGTGCCATCAGGCGTTCAAATTGCTGATTTGGCAGGTGGGTCTATGCACTTAACCACTGCATTACTCGCCGCTGTTATTCAACGCTTAGAAACAGGCAAAGGTCAGCAAATTGACATTAGTATTACAGATGCAGCGTTCAGCTTAAATGCGTTGACAGCTTCTAATTATTTGGGCAGCAATACACCAACAGGCCCAGAGCAAGAGTTATTAAACGGCGGGCAGTTCTATGATTATTACCGAACCTCAGATGGACGGTTTTTTTCAATTGGAGGGTTAGAGCCTCTGTTTAAAAAATCATTGTGTGATGTACTTGGTCGACCCGATCTTTTAGATCTTGCTTTATCGACAAGCTTGCCACATCAGCAACAGTTTAAAAATGAATTAAACCGCATTATTGAAGGTAAAGACTTCAATTATTGGCAGAATGTATTTGCAGAAATTGATGCATGCGTAGAGCCTGTTCTTACCCTTGCTGAAGCATGTGAACATAAGCAATTACGGGCACGAAATATGATTGTTGAAGTTGACGGTATTGAGCAAATAGGTTGTGCAATAAAAATGTCTGAAAGTTCACCTCAGTATAGATTTAAAGGCTGTGCTCTAGGTGAACACAACAGTATTCTTAGACAAGAGTTTAATATAAGTGAATGCACATATAATCAGCTAAAAGCTGATGGTGTATTTGGTAAAGACAAATAGGAGATATAATATGAGCCATGTAATCGTTGCCGGTGTCGGTATGACAAAATTTTGCAAGCCGGGCCAGCAAGAGCCTTACCGTGTAATGGCAAGTAAAGCCATTAACATTGCACTTTCTGACGCTGGATTATCAGCTGTTCAAATTCAGCAAGCCTACGGTGCTTATATTTATGGTGATAGTACCTGTGCACAGCATGCTTTTTACGATGTTATTCAAAGCGGTATACCCATTATCAACGTAAATAATAACTGTTCTAGTGGCTCTACAGCCTTATTTCTAGCAAGACAAGCCGTTCTTTCTGGCGAAGTTGAATGTGCCTTAGCGTTTGGTTTTGAGGAAATGCAACCTGGAGCACTAGGCTCTGGTTGGAATGACAGAGAAAGTCCATTTGACAGGGCCGTACCTGTATTAGAGAAATTTAATGCACCTCAAGGGCCACTTGCGCTACAAGCATTTGGTGCTGCAGGTAGGCACTATATGAACCAATACGGTGTAGATGCAAGTATTTTTGCTAAAGTTTCTGCAAAATCACGCAGTCATGCTGTTAATAACCCTTACTCCATGTTTACTAAGCCTTTAACTTGGCAAGATGTAATGAACGATAAAGTAATTTATGACGGCTATATGACCAGACTAATGGCTTGTCCTCCAACGTGTGGGGCGGCAGCGACTATTGTTTGTAGTGAAGCATTCGCTAAAAGAAATGGAATTAGTAATGGAGTCAAAATTCTAGCGCAGGCCATGGCTACGGATACTGAAAAGTCATGGCAAGATCCTATTTATGCTGCAGGTAAGGGTATGACCGAAATGGCGGCATCTCAAGTCTATAATTCTGCGAGTATCTCCCCAAGAGATATTGATGTTATTGAATTACATGACTGTTTTACCACCAATGAAGTTATCAACTATGAAGCCTTAGGTCTGTGTCCCGAAGGTGGGGCTGAGGAGTTTATCGCCAATGGGGACAATACTTATGGCGGTAAGTATGTTATTGGACCTTCTGGTGGACTTATGTCTAAAGGGCACCCTATTGGGGCTACCGGTCTTGCTCAATGTACAGAGCTTACGTGGCACTTAAGAGGTGAAGCTGGTGCAAGACAAGTGGAAGGCGCAAGGCTTGCTCTACAGCATAATGTTGGGCTTGGTGGCGCTGTTGTAGTAACACTTTACAGTAAGTAAAACTGTTTAAATTTCGATTTTTTGTGGAGTAGGAAATGTTTGATTATATTGTCGTTGGTGCAGGCTCTGCAGGTTGTGCTATAGCCGCAAGGCTATCTGAAAGCTCGGATATTTCAGTTTGCCTATTAGAAGCTGGAGGATCGGATAAAAGTGTATTAATTCATGCGCCAGTAGGTGTCGCAGCTATGATGCCGACAAAAATAAATAACTGGGCCTTTGAAACTATTCCGCAAAAAGGACTAAACGGTAGAAAAGGTTATCAGCCAAGAGGTAAAACCTTAGGTGGCAGCTCTTCTACTAACGCAATGCTTTATGTACGCGGTAACCAATGGGATTACGATAATTGGGCGGCGTTGGGTAATCCTGGCTGGAGCTACAAAGAAATTTTACCTTATTTTAAAAAATCAGAAGGTAATGAGTACTTTAATAACGAGTTTCATGGTCAAAACGGTCCATTAGGTGTTTCTAATGCTACCGATGCCAGCAATATTAATAAAATGTTTCTTGAGTCTTGTGCACAACATGGGCTGCAACGTAATGATGATTACAATGGTGCGGAGCAAGAAGGTTCGTTCATGTATCAGCGCACAGTTAAAAATGGTGAGCGTTGTAGCGCTGCAAAAGCTTACCTTACACCTAATATGGATAGAAAAAATTTGACAGTAATCACTCATGCATTAACAGAAAAGATACTGTTTGAAGGTAAGCAAGCTGTTGGTGTGCGATATAGAAAACAAGGTAAGTCGATAGAAATCAAATGTAATAAAGAAGTTATTGTTAGTAGTGGTGCTTTTGGTTCTCCTCAAGTATTAATGCTTTCAGGAATAGGCCCAGTAAAACATCTTGAAGAAACAGGTATAACAGTAATTCACGATTTACCCGGAGTAGGCCAAAATTTACAAGATCATATTGATTATGTACAAACCTTTAAAGTAGCGAGTAAAGAGGATACTTTTGGCGTCTCTGTTCGAGGAGGAGTCAGCATGATGAAATCAATGCTGGAGTGGAAGAGTAGCCGTACCGGAAAAATTACAAGTACCTTGGCAGAATCTGGCGCATTTTTTAGTACTGAAGATAACTTGGTTGCTCCAGATGCTCAGTTAGTTTTTGTTCTTGGTATAGTTGACGACCATGCCCGTAAAGTAAATTTTGGTCATGGTTATAGTTGCCATATTACCGTATTACGCCCAGACAGTATTGGCGAAGTAAAACTTAACAGTAATAACCCTGAAGATTGTATGCATATAGATCCCAAATTTTTCGATGATGAAAAGGATCTGCTATTAATTAAGCGTGGCGCAAAAAAAATGCAAGACATCTTAGAAGGCAAGCCATTCGACTCAATACGAAAAAGTATGCTGTACCAAGTTGATAATGGCAATGATGAACAGTTAGAAAAAGATATCCGTAATCGAGCCGACACACAATACCATCCTTGTGGCACATGTAAAATGGGCACTGCTGAAGATCCTATGGCCGTTGTTGATCATCATTTAAAAGTACATGGCCTACAAGGTATAAGAGTAGCAGATGCTTCTATCATGCCTAAACTAGTTAGCGGTAATACCAATGCCCCTACTATTATGATTGGTGAAAAGGCGGCAGATTTGATTTTGTCCGATTACGAGGTTAATTCATGAGTACTATAATGAGTAATTTAAATAGTTGTGCTGTAAATGAAAAAATCTATTGGGAAGAACTCGAGCTAGGTCAGCAATTTAACTATGGAGAATACTATGTAAGCGAGCAGGAAATAATTGATTTTGCTCTGCGTTATGACCCCATGGAATTTCATACCGACCCACAAAAGGCGAAGCTATCTCCAATCGGAGTGTTATGTGCTAGTGGTATTCATACTATTGGTATTATGCAACGCCTGACTTATGACAATATCTACAAAAACTGGCACATGGTTGCAGGTAAGGAATTAAGCTCTTGTCGATTTATTCGACCTGTCCTGCCCAATGATACGTTAGCTGTGACTATGATAGTAAAAGACATTCATCAAGGAAATAGAGGTGATAGAGGACTTATTAATTTGGCCTTTTCTTTAACCAACTCTACTCAGCAAGTGGTGCTAGAGGTTGAAGGGCTAATAGTAATGCTAAAAAGGCCATTAATGTAAAAAGCTAGGAGCGAAACAAAAGTTATGATGAATTTAAGTGAGATAACGAATGCATAGTTTAGACATAGATAATGCGGTCAAACTTCAAAGAGAATATTTTGATACTGACGAAACCCAAAGTTACGAGTTTCGACTGACCCAGTTAAAAAAATTACAGCAAGCACTGTTAGATAAAAAAGAATTACTCGCTCAGGCGTTAACTTCTGATCTCGGAAGACCTGAATTTGAGGCCTATTTCGAACTTGTACTTATGTATGATGAGCTTAAAGATACCATCAAGCACCTAAAAAAATGGATGAAAGCAACTGCGGTTAAAACTAACCTACTTAGTCAGCCGGCTAAAAGTAGAATAGAGTATTGTCCTCTAGGCAATATACTGATTTTGGTGCCTTTTAACTATCCTGTTTTGCTCGCTCTTCAACCGCTAATAGGTGCTATCGCAGCCGGCAATACGGCAATAGTAAAACCATCAGAGTTAACTCCAACAGCCTCTACCTTGATCTGCGAGCTTATTAAAGAAAACTTTGAATCAAAATATATTTGTGCTGTTGAAGGTGGCATAGACGAATCAAATGCTTTATTAAAAAACAAATTTGATCATATCTTTTTCACTGGCAGCCCTAATGTCGGAAAAATTGTTATGGCTGCGGCTGCAAAGCACCTAACGCCTGTTACTTTAGAGCTAGGCGGAAAATCTCCGACGATTGTAAATAAAGATTGCAAGCTTGACCAAGCAGTAAAACGTATTTTGTCTGGCCGATTTTTAAACGCTGGCCAAACATGTATCGCACCTGATCATGTTTATGTTCATCAAGATATTAAAGAAGCATTCCTTGAAAAAGCTAAAGAAACAATACTCTCATGGTATGGCGAAAATCCTATTGATAGTAAAGACCTTTCTAGAATAATTAATAATCGACATTTCAAACGCATTAGTGGACTTATTAAAGAAGAAAATATCGTGGTTGGAGGACAAACAAATGAAGATGAGAAGTTTATTGCTCCAACGTTACTAAAAGATATCAGTTTTGACGATGATGTTATGCAGCAAGAAATATTCGGCCCAGTATTGCCTGTGCTTGAATTTTCAGATCTTGACGACGTTTGTCAGCAAATAAGAAAGTTACCTCAGCATCCTTTGGCAATGTATATATTTACTAAGGATGAACAGTTTGAGCAATCCCTTATCAAGCGCATTCGTTGTGGCGGAGTCAATGTAAATAATACCTTGATGCATGTGGTAAATTCGCACCTCCCTTTCGGTGGTGTTGGGGAGAGTGGCATGGGATCCTATCATGGGCAAAAATCTTTTGAACTCTTTAGCCACAAAAAGAGTGTTCTAAAATCAGCTACATGGATAGATATTCCGCTCAGATATGCGCCTTATGGTAATAAAACTAAGTTGTTAAAAAAACTATTTCGGTGACTTTACTAAAAAGCAGGATGTTTAAGTAATAAATGTATTAACGGTTTTATATGATTTTTTAAAGCGTTTATTTTATAAATAAGAGGATGAAAAGTGAACAAATATATTCTAACTGAAGAGTGTCAGGGCGTTTTTACTATAACCTTTAATCGACCAGACAAAAAAAATGTACTGAATGCCTCCATGTATAAACAACTGTGTGAACACTTTAATTACGCCAGTCAGTCTGAAGATATTCTCTGTCTACTCATTAAAGGTGATGAACATTGTTTTACTGCGGGGAATGACTTTACTGAACCAGCTAATGATGAAGAACAGCCTGCATTTAAATTTATTGAACTACTAGCAAAGTTTGATAAACCCATGGTTGCGGCAGTAGCTGGACCTGCAGTGGGACTTGGAACAACATTGTTATTACAATGTGATATGGTTATTGCAGCAACTAATAGCAAGTTTATCTTGCCTTTTGTGCAATTGGGAATTTGTTTAGAAGCGGGTGCAAGCTTGTTGCTACCTTTGAAAGTAGGGCACAACAAAGCCTTTGAATTAGCTGTTTTAGGAGAAGCCTTCAGTGCAGAGCAAGCTTATCAATATGGAATAGCTAATAAAATTTGCCAACCAGCTGAACTTATTGAAACTGCAGTTAACATTGCGCAATCAATTGCTAACCTGCCCGCTGACTCAGTCCAAACGAGTAGACGATTGATACGTCAATCATCAGTAAAATTAATGTCGAATGTGCTTCAAAATGAAAAAGATGAGGTTATGAGATTACTAAAAACTGATTATTGTCAGTCAATTTTAAATAAATTCTCTTAATCAACCAAGAATTCAGATACCTCATTATATTTATAAAGCTTGAATACTCTATTTGTATTTGCAACACTGTTTTGTTTTTAAATAATAATTATAAAGGTTTTGTATGGAATGGTTGTCTGTAATTCCTCCCCTTGTGGCAATAGTGGTCGTGCTATGGCGCAAGGAAGTTATACTCGCTTTGTTAATGGCCGTTTTCAGTTCTGAATTACTCCTTGCTTATCAAGATCATTCTAATGTTGTTTTTTATGCTTTTATTGGTTTTATTGAAAGAATAATTTCTGTTTTTAGCTCTCCAGGAAATACGCGACTATTAATCTTTAGCCTGCTTATTGGGGCTTTACTTGCTTATGTTAGAAATTCAGGTGGCGTAACGGCTATGGTGAATAAACTGGTGAGTAAGGGGATTGCGAAAAGTAAGCGCCAAGTTGGTGCTGTTACCATGTTTACAGGATTGGTGATTTTTATTGAATCAAATTTAAGTGTGCTTACCGCAGGCATTTTATCTCGTGATTTATTTGATAAATTCAAAATGAGCAGAGCTCGACTTGCTTTTATCATTGACAGTACCTCAGCACCTGTTTGTATTTTAGTACTACTTAATGGCTGGGGTGCTTACGTTCTAGGATTGCTAAATAACTATGAATTAGAGCTGTCATCAATGTCGGTATTATGGGGCACCATTCCTTTTAATTTTTATGCCATTATCGCACTATTGATGGTCGCTTATACGGTTGTAACTGATAAAGTTTATGGCCCTTTGAAACGGTCTGAGCTTGAATTACATAAATTAGAAGTCAAAGATAAAGAATATTTAAAAGAAGAATTAGTAAAACCAACCAAAGCACGCTTTATGGTTGTGCCTTTGTTAAGCATGGTTTCTGCTATGTTTTTCTTCATGTATTGGACTGGGGATGGTGATATAACTAAAGGTAGTGGTGGAGAATCAGTGCTATATGCTACTTGTTTTGCTGTAGCTGTTGCTTATTTTTTATTACTGTTCTCTAAACGCTTTTCTCATAAAGAATTAGTTGACGTTGGTTTTGAAGGTATATCTGAATTATTGCCTTTAGTTACCATTGTTTTGTTCTCGTTAACGTTGGGGGCAAGCCTTAAAGAGTTAGGTACAGGGGTGTTTATAGCTGGTTTTGTTGGTGATAACTTACCGCTTATTTTTATAGTACCGATGTTGTTTATTGTTGGTGGCATTATTTCATTTAGTACAGGAACTTCATGGGGAACTTTTGCCATATTAATCCCGATTGGTGTACCGCTTATTCAAACATTAGGTTTACCACCTTCGCTAGTTATTGCTGCTATTTTAGGAGGGGGTGTTTTTGGTGACCATTGCTCGCCAATATCTGATACAACTTGTGTTTCGGCTATTGCATCAGGTTGTGACCTGCTTGAACACGTTAAAACACAGTTGCCTTATTCACTTTTTGGTGGCGCTTTAGCGCTTATTGCTTATTTTCTTGCCAGTTATATCATGGTGATTTAACAACGGATAAAGTTGCTAGTTTACTTGCAATTAGCGTCTTTATAATTCAAATTGATAAATCATATATAATTAATAAATTGGTTTATCAATGAAACAAATTCCATTCAATACCAGCGTAATTATCGCGCTGTTTTCTTTTCTAAGCTTACTTAATGTAAGTGTTGCTCAATCAACGCCTTCAGCAGAAAATACTGCTATGCCAATAGCGATAGCAATTCATGGCGGGGCAGGGACGATCAAAAAATCTAAATTTACTCCTGAGCTTGAAGCTGCGTATCGCGCCAAGCTAGCGCTGGCGGTAGAAACCGGTTATAGCGTTTTAAATGAAGGGGGCTCAAGTTTGGATGCGGTCACTGCGGCCATAAACGTTTTAGAAAACTCACCTTTTTTTAATGCTGGCAAAGGCGCTGTTTATACCTATGATGAAACCCACGAAATGGATGCTTCAATTATGTTTGGTAAAAATCGTCAAGCGGGTGCTGTAGCAGGAGTTAAGCAGATAAAAAATCCGATAAACCTTGCTCGTTTGGTTATGGATGAGTCTGTTCATGTGATGTTAAGTGGTAAAGGTGCAGAGCAATTTGCTAAAACTCAAGGTGTTGAATTAGTCGATAATAAAATATTTGATACCGAGCATCGATATAAATCTTTGCTTAAATCTAAAGCCAAAATGGAAAAGGCACAGCAGGAAAATAAAAATTATCAAGCTGCGCATGAAGCGCTAGAAGTTGAATATAAGGTTGGTACTGTTGGCGCAGTTGCTTTAGATTTGCAGGGAAATATAGCTGCAGGTACTTCAACCGGCGGTATGACAAATAAACGCTTTGGCCGTATTGGTGATGCTCCTGTTATTGGTGCGGGTACATTTGCAGATAATAGCTCTTGTGCTGTTTCAGCAACTGGGCATGGAGAGTACTTTATTCGTTATAACGTTGCTGCTGACATTTGTGCCCGGGTGCAATATCAGGGGAAAAGTATTAAGCAGGCGGGAGAAGAAGTTATTCATAACGTACTTATGCCTGTAGGAGGAACGGGTGGTGTGATCATTATTGATGCACAAGGTAATATCAGTATGCCATTTAACACTACAGGCATGTATCGCGCGAAAAAATCTTTAAATTCACCAACCTATGTGGGTATTTTTTCGGATGAATAGCGATACCAAGTGGTATTATATCAATTAGGAAAAAGTACAGAGGAAAATTTATGAAGGCGGTATTATCAACTATTTTTGTTATCTTTTTTTCTGCTTTTATAGCGGTGAAATTCTTTTTCTCTAGCATTTTTGCATTGTTTGGCTACGCAGCATTACCTATTGAGAATTTGGCTAGCTTAACTCATTCCAAAAAGATTATGCAAAAAATGCAAAGCAGGCACAAAACAAAAAGTGCCAATGTATCAAAACGATTTATTAAGCGCTCTGGTAAAAAAGTGGCGGTAACTGCTGTTTCTGCTGCAACCATTGGTACGGTAGCGGTTATTGGCACATTAACTTATTTAGAGGTAAGCCAATACTGTGATGAAAAGCGTGTATTAAATGAAGATGGCAACATTTTGTTTGATACTCAAGAAGTATTTGATCTGCAAGCCTGTCTTGAGCAAGGAAAGCAAGATTCAGCGCTTTTTGCCAATGAAGCATGGGAAAGTGTTAAAAGTAACAGTAATGAAGTCTTAGATAGCATAGAAAGGTCAAGTGATGAATTACTTGACCCAAGCAGAAAGGCAACAGTAGAGTTATTCGAATCAATGGATAAGTGGTATCAACAAATATTTGAATAAAGAAATTGACGATACCGACCGGTTGGTCTATTCTGTTTTAGAAAACTAATTTTACTTGTTTACTAAAAGGAAGAAAGAACAATGTCAATATTATATGGTGTTTCACCATCGCCGTTTGTAAGAAAAGCTATGCTGGCGCATGCCCATAAAAACATCCCTTTTGAAATGAAAGTGACCTTCCCAAGCAGTGATGATGAAGAATTTCGTCAAGCGAGCCCTACGGGGAAAGTACCAGGTTATAAAACAGATGATGGTGTCGCTTTTGCTGATTCATCCGTTATCGTTGCCTATCTTGAGCGAACGTCGAGTAATAACTCTTTATATCCAGACAAAGCCTCTGATTATGCCCAAGCTTTATGGTTTGAAGAGTGGGGCGACTCAGAAATGATGTCAGCTACCGGTGCACTTTATTTTCAAAAAGTCATTGGACCTACTTTTTTTAAGCATGAAACCGATTTAAAGAGAGTTGATGAAATTTTAACTGATTTAATTCCTAAGACATTTGATCTACTAGAATCGCGTTTAACCCAGCAAAGCTGGCTTATTGGCGATAAATTATCTATTGCAGATATTACAGTAGGCTCTAGTTTAATTAGCTTATTGCATGCTAATTATCAAATTGAACAATCACGTTGGCCAAAACTTTATAGTTATAACGAGCGTTTTTTAGCACTACCGATAGTACAAGATCAAATTTCAAATGAGCGAAGTGTTATTAATCACTCTGCTAGTTAATCGTTAAGAATAAATCGTTTAGGTTATACTTGTATATTGATGTGGTATTAAATGATCGCATCAATATACTGAGTAAAACGTTGATAATCGATATTTCCACCCGTTAGTACAACTGCTACTTTTTTAGCCGACATACTGTCTTTTTCTTTATACAGTGCTGCTAACGTTATTGCGCCAGCGCCTTCTGCTAAGTTATGAGTTGCTTGATAATATTGCCGCATAGCTTTTGCTATTTCGTCGTCGCTTACTTGCACAACGCGCTCACAACCACTTTTTATGATTTCGAAAGCTTCACTCATAGGTGAACGTGTTTTTACGCCATCAGCAATAGTTTGAGCTTGGTCTGTATTAATTATTTTTCCGGCGGCAAATGATAGGGCAAATGTTGGAGCACCCTCTGCTACCACACCAACAATTTTAGTCGTCAAACCGAGTAAATCTCTTACTTGTATTAAACCGGCAATACCAGAGCCCATACCAATGGGTACGTAAACAGTATCTAAATTACTAACATGGTTAAACAACTCTAACGCATAAGTGGCAACACCTAGCACGAGTTCGCGTTCAAAAGGAGCAACTGCACGATACCCTAATTTATGTTGAAGTTTTAAGCTGTGCTGACGGGCGGCTTCAAAATCATGACCATGAATAACTAAATTAGCACCATGAGACTGTATTGCGCGATTTTGGTCTTCGTTATTTCCTTCAGGTACAACAATGGTCACAGGTAATCCTGCTCGCCTTCCTGCAAATGCTAGACTTTGTCCGTGATTTCCAATAGTTGCTGAAATCAAACCAGTTGGCGGCTTATCTGATCTCATCAGTGCATCAACTAATACAATGCCACCACGAACTTTAAAGGCGGTCGTTGGTGTGTGGTTTTCATGCTTGACCCAAACTTCACAGCCACAAGCATTACTTAATTGAGGCCAATTATATTGAGGCGTCACAGAAATAATGCTATGAACTAACTGGCTTGCTTGTTTTAACTCTTCTAATGAAAACATAGCGTCAATACCTTGATAAACTAGAATATATTTTGTTTAATTAGATTAACTTATGTTTATAGACAAAGTACAACTTAATTATCGCTAGGTGAGCGTGCTTTAATAAAGTATTATTTTTTTAGTTGATTAACAAAGGAAAGAAGTTGAAATGTCCTCAGTAAGTGATGTAATCATTTCTTTAATTGAAAAACATTCTCACAAAGAAGTGATAGATATTATGGCTATGGCTGAAAGCATGGGCATTAGCGTTGATTTTGTTGAAATGAAAACATCAACTGATGTGGCAATTATGAAACAAGGAGAAGAAGATAATCGCCCTAAAATTGAATTAAATAAAATTAATACCATAGAACAAAACTATACTTTGGTTGCGTTATTACTTGCCGACAGTTTTATTGCGCCCCAAAAAGCGAGCAGAGAAGGTTTTAAATATGAAATATTTTTCCTAAAAGATTTGCGTAATTATCGTTTAACTAGAACGCTTTTATTAGCAACTCGCTTAGCTATTCCTGAGAAAATCATCAATCAAATAGATGAATCCGGTTTTGATATTGATGCTTATATTGCAAAGACTAATTACCTGCCTAGCTTTGTAAATAATATGGTTAAAAATAGTAATGCGAGTTTTTTATTCATTAACAATTTAATAGGTGCCGTGCCTATTGACCATTTGATTAAAGGTTATGAATAAAGAGTAATCTAATTAATCTTGGTGGAAATGTTTTGATCAAGTATTATCTTTATAGCTCAATAACAAGGATAAAAGATAAAATGTCGTCAATTGGTAACGTAGTAGTCTCTTTAATTGAAAAACACTCTCAAAATGAGGTGATAGATATCATGGAGATGGCTTCAAGCATGGGAATTAGTGTGGACAGTGTTGTAATGGAAACATCAACTGATGTGGCCATTATGGTTCAAGGAAAAGAGGATGGTCGTCCCAAAATTGAGTTAAATAAAACTAACACTATAGAGCAAAATTATACTCTTGTTGCACTGTTGCTTGCAGATTGCTTAATTGCCCCGAAAAAAGCACAACGTGAGGGCTTTAAATATGAGATATTTTTCCTTAAAGATTTACGTCAATTTCGCTTAACGAGAACATTTTTGCTGGCTACCCGCTTAGCTATCCCCGAGAGAATAATCAACCAAATAGATGAGTTTTCCTTTAATCTCGATGCTTATATTGCAAAAACAAATTACCTCCCTGGCTTTATAAATAACATGATTAAAAATAGTAATGCCAATTTCATAGTGATCAACAATTTATTGGGCGGCATGTCTATTGATCATTTATTTAAAGGCAAAGGGAAATGATCTATTATCTATAAATAAGTTCTTACTTCAAATAGTTCAGGAAAAAAGCTGACATCTAGAGCCTTTTTCAAAAAGCTAACACCTGATGAACCCCCAGTACCGTGTTTGTGCCCAATAATACGTTGTACTGTGTACATATGTTTAAAACGCCACTGTTGAAAAGCATCTTCAATATCCACTAACTTTTCGGCTAATTCGTATAATTCAAAATACTTCTCTGGTTGTTGATAAACTTGTAGCCAAGCATCAACAACAGACTTGTTACTTTGGTATGGCAGAGTGAAGTCTCGGTTGGTTACGGTTTCGTCAATAGTAAATCCACTGTTAGTCATGACCTTGATTACTTCATCATACAGACTGGGTTTATTGAGTAGCTCTTCAAGTTCACGATGAACGTTTGGTGTGCTCTGATGAATTTTCAGCATTTCTTTATTTTTATTACCAAGCATAAATTCTAGCTTTCTATAGCCATAAGATTGAAACCCAGATGATTTGCCTAAATCATCTCTAAACTTCAAATAATCAGACGGTGTTAATGTTGAAAGAATGTTCCAAGATTGAGTTAATTGAATAAATATTTGTTTCACTCGCGCGATAACTTTAAAAGCGGGACCAAAGTTATTTGCTTGAATACAACGAATGGCGCTATCTAATTCATGCCCAGCAAGCTTTAACCAAAGTTCACTACTTTGATGGATTACTATAAATAGCATTTCATCATGCTCTGTTGATAGTGGTTGTTGAGCTGATAAGATTTGATCTAACTTTAGATAATCGTCATAAGACATCTCATTGTTAAAATCAGTATGAATGTTACCTTCTATTTTTCGGCTATTTGAGTATTTGCAACTTGTCATAGTATTCTCTTTATTTTTATCATTTTGTGGTTGTGCAATAGTGTTCTAGCGGACTTGCCAAGACTAAAATATGCATCTTTTGATAAATGAAGTCTTCTTGCCATCGATTTTCTATATCAGGTAGTTGACTTAATTCATGCATAAGCGATTGCATGATTTTCTTTTGTTGTTCACCTATCGCTAGTGCCTTTGCATAAGGTAAGTGTGGCGAAAAAGTTACCATCGAATAAAGCGGTGTCCATAAGTCAGGATATAAATCATGAAATCTAGCTTCTATTTTCTTTTGCAATAAGAAAATAGGATCACCTGACAGTTCACTCATTTCTATAAAGTTACGTTTTGCTAGTTCTGTAATGGCATCAGCATTTATTTTGCGAGATTTTTGGTAAGCAGGGAAGATTTCTTGCCAATTATCATGATGTTGCCAGATTAGCTCAGCTAATTCACGGCAATCTTCAAAACCACAATTCATTCCTTGACCATAAAATGGGACCATAGCATGGGCAGCATCACCGATTAGGGCAACTTTATTATTAACGACCCAAGGGTCGACATTAACCAAAAATAACGGATTAGCTGTTTTTTCCATAAACTCATCAATTGGATTCTCTAGTAATGACATAGCATCAGCGAAGTTATAATGAAAAAACTCACTTACTGCTGCTTTAGTTTTCAATGAACTAAAAGAGGGAGCTGAGCTGTCAGATGTTTCATAGTTTAGAAAAAGTGTGCAAGTAAACGTGCCATCTGGATTAGGCAGGGCGATAAGCATAAAGTCTTTTCTAGGCCAAATATGCAAGGCTTCTTTTTCCATTTTATAGCGTGAATCACCCTTTGCTTCACTATTTGCAGGAATAGTTAATTCGATATAGCACTGCGGCATGTATGATTGACTATAGCTAAATCTGGGGGTTTCTTGTGCTAAGCGTCTTACCTTTGAAAAGGCACCATCAGCGCCAAATAAATAATCAGCATTCACTTCATTAATATTTTTATCATGTTTAAATGTTGTACAAGCGCTATCAAAATTCACTTGAGTTAAACGTTGTTCAAAATAGGTGATTACTGTTGGCTCAGCTTCAGCAAGTGTAAGTAACTGTTCGTTTACCTCTGAACGAGAAACTGACCAAATAGCTTGCTTTTGTTTACCATAAGCCTGCTGTGTTAATGAACCATCAAGGGCATGTATCACGCGCTTTTTCATTGCAATTGCATTGGCTTTAATTTCATTGGCAATACCTACTGACTCTAGTGCTAGCCAACCACGATCTGACAAGGCGATGTTAATGGATTTACCTTGGTATATTGAATGTAAGCGAGAGTCAGGGCGGGATTCAAATAAACGCACTTGATAGCCGGCACGTCCCAGTATCACTGCTAGTAGAGCACCAACAGGACCAGCTCCTACAATAGTGATTTTTTCTTTTGCAGGTGTTTCTTTATCACTGTTGTTGTTAGTGATCATTGTAAGCACTCCTTTAGAATTCGAACAAAATGAAAGGCATCTTCAAAGCTGTTATATAAGGGTACGGGAGCGACTCGAATAACATTTGGCTCTCGCCAATCCGTTGTTACTCCATTTTTTTCTAAGGCATTAAAAAGTGCCTTACCATCAAGGTTTTCAACCGTTACCATCAATGATAATTGACAGCCTCGCTCACTATCTGCTTTTGGTGTGATGATACGAATGCTGTTTGGTAATTCTTCTTTAATTAGCTCCATCAGGTATTTAGTTAGCTTTAATGACTTGGCTCTTAGTGCGGTAATTCCACCTGCAAATTGGATGGTATCTAATGAGCCTCTAATTGCAGCTAATGATAAAACAGGTGGGTTTGATAATTGCCAACCTTCAGCTGTTGGAATTGCTTGAAAATTATTTTCCATTTTAAAACGGCTTGATTTGTCATGTCCCCACCAACCAGAAAATCGATTTAGTTGTGTATTTTTATTTGTATTGGTCGCATGTTTTTGATGAACGAAACAGCCGGCAACTGAGCCTGCGCCACTGTTTAAATACTTGTAGCTACACCAACAAGCAAAATCCACTTGCCAATTATGAAGCTCCATCACCAAATTACCGGCGGCATGAGCAAGATCAAAACCGACCATAATTCCTTTTGCATGAGCCTTTTCTGTGATGATTTTCATATTAAGTACTTGCCCAGTGTAATATTGCACACCAGGGAGTAATATCAGAGAAATCTCATCACCTTGTTGCGCTATTAATTGATATAAATCGTCATGATTGAGTAACTCTTCTCCTGAGCGAGGTTGCCATAACAGCATATTTTCAGAGACATCTTGGTGATGATGTTTTAGCTGAGATTCAACTGCGTAGTGATCTGATGGAAAAGCATGATCTTCAATGAGTATTTTCGTTCTTTTACCTTTTGGCTGATAAAAGCTCACCATCATTAGGTGTAAGTTTGCTGTTAATGAGTTCATCATCACCACTTCTTCAGGTAGCGCACCAACAAGCATCGCAGATTGCTCGGCTAAAAACTCATGATAGGGTAACCACGGATAATCACCTTGAAAATGACCTTTCACGCCATGCATTTGCCAAGCATCTAATACTTCAATTACATATTCTCTAGCCAAGTTAGGCTGTAACCCTAATGAGTTGCCAGTGAAGTAGTATTCATCATCGCCATTTGCTTGTTTTGGAATGCTAAAATGATCTCGCATATGAGCGAGTGGATCTTCTTTATCTAACTGTTGTGCGAAGCCTAAAGTATTGGTGTGCTTGTTATCCATAGTCATAATTTTCTCATTATTTATTATCGTTTTTATTCTGTTTCGACTATGCTTTTGCAACCATATAAAACAGGATTACTTGGCGCGGCATCATTAATAAATGCCGGAACTTGTAAATTTATAAAATAAAAACCATCACTTATTTGGTTATTAATAAAAGCCATTTCGGTGATGGTTTTATTAACTAAGCTGTTTTCATTGGCTTGATGTCTGCCTTCTTCTACTTGCCAGAAAAGGTGATGGCAAGTTAATAAACCATCATCATGTAAACGATCAAGCGAGGGAATATCTAAAATCAAATGTTCAACTGAACGCTCATTTAGATACAAAATCGCTTCACGACTAAAAAATGACGGTTGATTATTTTGCGAGTATATTTGGCTGCATTTATCTTGGTTATTGGGTAATGTGCGTACGACTAAACATTGTAATTGCTCGTTACTATAATCAGAAATTAAGCTTGCTAATGCGGTTCGTGTTATGAGTTGGTCACCTGTTAGTAATTCTGGTGTATAACTATCATCAACGAATGTGCATACATCATCACTTGAATTCTGTACTGTTATTGGCGTAATAGAGACTAGAACACAGGGCATTAATGGAGCAGGATTAATGTCGGCAATTGTCCTAGAAAGCTCATGATTGAAATCGCAGATATGAGCGATGGTTTCAGTATGAGTGCCATTACAATGTGGATTGATGCTTAACTCATTCACATTGCAACTGCCACCTTGTTCTGTATCGCCAATAAATGAACCTGCCTGCATTGGTTTGCTAGCAGCCAAAGGGGCTGTAAAGTGACTAGGCTGAACTGCTGCGCTTTTTGTCGATGTGTTCTTCTTAGAAGTGTTTTTCTTAGAAATGAAGTTGACAGGAATCGCTAAACTTAATGGTTTTGCAATGCAGAGCTCATATTTTTCAGTTGATAACTCAATGGTTAACATCATACCCTCTATCATAAGAAGCACTCCTTCGAAAGACCGAGCCAATTAAGCGCTGTGCCATGGAGCAGCTTTGCTTTTACTTCGCTGGTGAAGTTACCGATTTGAATTAGTCTTCCTGGCTCAACCTCACCTAATGGGAAAGGGTAATCTGTGCCTAATGCTATGTTGTCAGCGCCAACTAAATCGATTAAATAATTGAGTGCCAAGGGATCATGAACTAAAGAGTCAAATGTAATTTGCTTGAGAAAATCTCTTGGGTTGATATCACAATCAATCGCACATAAATCTGGGCGAACATTAAAACCATGTTCAATGCGGCCAATGGTGGCAGGAAAAGAGCCACCACCGTGAGCAAAAGCTATTTTCAACTTAGGTAGGCGTTTAAGTACACCGCCAAAAATCATTGAACAAATAGCTAAACTTGATTCAGCAGGCATACCCACTAACCATGGTAGCCAGTATTTTGGCATTTTCTCTTTTGCCATCATGTCCCACGGGTGCACAAATATTGAGGCTCCTAAATCTTGTGCCGCTTCAAAAATTGGAAATAGCGATGGGTGGTCTAAATTCCAATCGTTAATATGTGAGCCTATTTGAATGCCAGCTAAGCCGATATCTTGAACGCAGCGTTCAAGCTCTTTTATAGCCAAATCAGGTGATTGCATTGGTACTGTGCCTAAACCAACAAATTGCTTTGGGTGCTCATTAACAATGCCAGCAATATGATCATTAAGGTATTTTGATAAGTCTAAGGTATCTTTGGGTTTTGCCCAGTAGTTGAACATTACCGGTACGGTCGAAAGCACTTGCACGTCGACATTATGCTTAGCGCAGTCGGTTAAGCGCACTTTTGCATCCCAACAATTATGCTCAATCTCCCTGAAAAACTTGTCATCGACCATCATTCGGGCACAACCACATTTATGGTGATCTAAACTGACAAAGCCGCTATAGCCATATTTTTCGCGTAAGTTGGGCCATGTCTTAGGGAGGATATGGGTATGAATATCAATTGTTAGCATTTTATCTTGAAATATTGTTTCTTCAGCCATAAAGCTTAACCTCTACTCACTTTAGTACCACATTTGCCACAGCTGCAGTTTTTCTCGTTGTCATAAAAATTGGCAAAGACTTTTGGTAAGTCGGTTTCAATATTCTCTAGGCAGAATGCTTGTGTATAAAGTTCTGTTTTACAATCAGGGCAAAACCAAAACAGCGCATCTTGCTGGCCGAATGCGCGTTTTTGTTCTACTACCAAGCCAACACTATTCTCAAAACGCTGTGGTGAATGCAGCATTTTCGGCGGTAGCAAAAATATCTCTCCTGCCTTGATAGCGATATCTTTAAATTCACCGTTATCAACAACCGCTAAATTCATTTCACCTTCAAGCTGATAAAATAATTCAGGTGTTTCATTATAATGATAATCGTTACGGTTATTCGGTCCGCCAACAATCATGACGATAAAGTCATCTTGCTCAAAAATTTGTTTGTTACAAACGGGTGGCTTTAGCTGTTCTCGATGATCTTCAATCCAAGCGTGTAAGTTAAATGGCATAACGTAGGGCTTTGTATTTGATATGGCGTTTGACATGATATTTCTCCTCTTCCTTGGTTAATCATTAAGGGTGGCAATACATTTAAGCTCAATGGCGATAGGGGTTGGCAATTTGTTAATTTCAACTGTGGTACGACAGGGCTGATTATCACTAAAGTATTGTGCATAAATGCGATTGTAAGTTGCGAAGTCTTCACTCATATTGGTTAAGAAAACAGTAACATCAACTAAATCCATCCAACTAGCTTTTGACGCTTCGAGAATAGTTCGGATATTTTGAAAAACACTGTGACATTGAGCTTCAATATCATAACTGGTGATATTGCCCTGAGCGTCTAATTCAACACCGGGAATTTTACTGGTGCCTGCTTTTCTTGGCCCAACACCTGAAAGAAATAGTAAATTGCCAACTCGACGGGCGTGAGGGTATAAACCAACAGGCTTTGGTGCTTGTTCAGTGCTAATAACATGATCTGATATAGTCATTTGAACTCCGTTATTATAATTATAGGAACGATCAATGAGATTACTTTCAAACTGTTTAAAGTCGTCTGAATTTAAACAGTTTGCTATAAGTGTAGATTGTTTTTATATAGATGCAGAAAAGTACTGCGAAAGAAGAGGATCAGCACAAAGCCCATTTACAGCCTAGGGCACTAGCGAAAATAGCGCCTGATGATTTAAATTTACAAATAATTTGGTTCATAAGTTTCTGTTAAGTAGCCTAGTATTTGATACAAATGTTTTTACTTTCGGTGAAAAAACGCATCGCTTCAAAGCCACCTTCGCGACCAAGACCTGAATTATTCATGCCGCCAAAAGGTGTTCTTAAATCACGTAATAGCCAGCAATTGACCCAAACAATGCCTGTATTCAATTGCTCTGACAAACGATGGGCTCGTCCTAAGTTATTTGTCCATAGTGTTGCGGCTAAGCCGTATTGGCTTTCGTTAGCTAATGCCAAGGCTTCTTCATCAGTGTCAAAAGCATGCAGGGTAATTACAGGGCCAAAAATTTCTTCTTGATTACACTGTGCTTTATTGGTTAACCCTTCAATAATGGTTGGTTGTAAAAAATAGCCTTTAGCACAGCGGCCAGTTAAGTGTACTTGCTCTCCACCAATTAAAACTTTACCGCCTTCGCTTTTTGCTAATTCAATATATCCTAGTACCTTATCTAGATGAGCTTTAGAAACTATAGCGCCCATTTTACTTGATTGTGCTAACGGATCTTCGGGTTGTAGGGCTTGTGTTTTTGCAACCAATGCTCGTTTAAATTTTTCAAATAGTGGGCGTTCGATATAGATTCTTGAAGCGCATAAACAAATTTGACCTTGATTAGCAAAACTTGCTCTAAAAACTTGTTCAACTGTTGCGTCAAAATCACAATCAGCAAAAACTAGCGCAGGGTTTTTCCCACCTAATTCTAAGGAAAGTTTTTTAAACTGCGGCGCTAATTGTGTCGCAATTGCAGCACCTGTTATGGTACCTCCCGTAAAAGATATTGCTTTGATTTTTTTATGATTACAAATTGCAGAGCCAACATTTGTACCAGTGCCATGCAGTATATTTAATACACCTTTAGGTAAACCTGCCGTTTGGCAAATTTCACCTAATAGAGCTGCAGTTTTTGGAGTGACCTCTGAGGGTTTTGCAATAACACAGTTACCAGCGGCAAGCGCTGGAGCTATTTTCCAAGTGAATAAATATAAGGGTAAATTCCATGGAGAAATGCAGCCAACAATGCCAATGGCTTGACGTAAAGTATAGTTAGTTGCTGTGCTTGTCATTGAATGTGATTCACTGGCAAACTGTGAGCAGGCATGAGCAAAAAATTTAAAATTACTGGCGGCGCGGGGAATATCAACTGTTTTGGCTAAACTTATAGGTTTTCCATTATCAATCGATTCAGCAAGGGCAAGCTCATCTAACTGTGATTCTATGCCTTGGGCTATTGCGTAAAGAATATCAGCTCTTTGCTCTAATGGTGTCGCTTGCCATTGTGGAAATGCTTTTTCAGCAGCGCTAATGGCCAGTTCAATATCATCTTGGCAGCTATTAGGTATTTGACCATAAACTAAACCTGTTGCTGGTTCGATGTTATCAAGATACTTCTTGCGGATGGGGTCTTGATAACATCCATCAATAAAGTTTTGTAAAATATCCATTGGCGACCTTAGCGTTTGTAAATTGACTTATAAACAAGCGGTGCGGCCACCATCAACAGGTAAATTAATACCAGTGATATAACCAGCTGCAGGGGATGCTAAAAATGCTGCGGCTGCGGCAAATTCTTCTGGTGCAGCAAAACGTCGCATTGGAATTTGAGCTTTCTCATTAAGTGTTGCCTGTGCAATAGTGATATTTTGTTTGTTTGCCTTACCTTCAATAATAGCATCAAGGCGAGCTGTTGCTGTAGCACCCGGTAGTACATTATTAACCGTAATACCGAATTCACCTAGCTCATTAGCAAGGGTTTTAGCCCAACTAGCCACTGCGCCACGGATGGTATTGGAAACACCAAGACCAGGAATTGGTTGTTTAACTGATGTGGAAATCACATTGATAATACGGCCGTATTGTTTTTCTTTCATGCCACTGATCAACGCTTGTACTAGGTTATGGTTAGAGACTAAATGTAAGTTAAAGGCATCAATGAAGGCACTGCTGTCTGAAGTATTTGCTAAGCCGGGAGTTGGGCCTCCCGTATTATTAATTAGGATTTCATAGGGTGCATGGTCTGATATGTGTTCGTTAATAACGTTTCGAACTTGCTCAGGCTGAGAAAAGTCGGCAACGAGTACTTGATGATGTTGCTCATGATCGGTATTTAGTTCAGTTAATACATTGTTGAGTGCATTTTCGTTTCGAGAAAATAGCGTAACACTGGCACCTAAGTTAGCTAATTCTATCGCACAGGCTTTACCAATACCTTGGCTACTACCACAGACAAGTGCATGTTTGCCTTGTAAATTAATATCCATTGCAACCCTTTTCTATTTACTCAATTTAATAAGCTTTTTTGATTTAATGGATATTTTTTATCACATAAAAAAAATTAATGTCAGTAAAAAGTTTACTTTTCTTTTTTATGGTTGTTTGAAAACTGTTCTCTTAGGTTGACAGTTAAACTTCAATTTCTAGTTGCCAATCAAGCCGTTAATATGCGCAACTACGCTTCTACCTAAGGCTCCTAAATGATAACCACCCTCAAGTACTGACACTATACGTCCCTCTGCGTGTTTTTGGGCAACTTTTTTGAGTTCATCAGTAACCCAACGGTAATCGCCTTCAGTTAGGCTTATTTGCGACATGTCATCTTCTATATGCGCATCAAAACCGGCAGAGATGAAAATTATTTCAGGCTTAAACTTATTTAAAGCAGGTAACCAATGTTCGGAGATTGCTTTACGAAAATCCTCCCCTTTAGTTGTTGCTGCAAGTGGTGTGTTTATTATTGGAGGGGTATCACTTTCTTGAATATCAAAAGGATAAAAAGGATATTGATAACTAGAACAAAACAAATAAGCACCATCACTAGTATTATCAACGCTAGGAAAATAATTTTTGACAATATCCTCTGTGCCGTTGCCGTGATGAACATCAAAGTCGACAATCGCGACACGTTTTAGTTTATATTTTTCTCTCGCGTAAGCCGCAGCAATTGCAATATTATTGAAAAAGCAAAAGCCCATTCCCTTGTTATGCTCGGCGTGATGACCAGGAGGGCGAGTAGCACAAAAAGCACTGTTAAGTGTTTTGTCCATAACTAAATCCACGCCATCAATTGCCGCACCAGCGGATAACAAAATTGAGGTTAATGTTTTTGAGTTCATTAATGAATCTTCACCTACGGCAAAATTTTCTTCATCTGGGCTTGGTGCATTATCGAAAACAAAATTGATGTATTCTTTAGTATGAGCTAAAGCTATCAATGATTTATCTATAGGGTTAGCGTCAAATTGACGAACAACATAATCAAGGCCACTACGAATTAATTGATCTGAAATAGCAGTCAAACGTTTGCCATTCTCAGGGTGATGTTCCCCCATATCATGTTCGCCACAGCGGTAGTGGCCTATTATTCCAACAGTCATATATTTCTCATAAATTGTTAGTGGTTGAACAGCTTAAAGCCGCTCAACCACTGATTATTCAGCTGCTAATTATTTTCTTCAGCTTCGCTTAAACTTAGCTTTAAACTCACTTCATCAAAATCTTCACTGGGTTGGCGAATAAATCCTGATCTTTCAAAAACTTTGAGCATAGACGCATTGTCTCTACGCACACAGGCCACTAAACTATCAAGTTTTCGAATTTTTGCAATAGCGATCATTTCACCGAGTAAGGTGCTAGCCATGCCGCGACCACGTAAACTTTCTTTAATAACAAAAGCCACTTCGCCAGAATTTATGCTTTCAATAAAATAATATCGTGCAACTGCTTGTATTGCTTCACCTAAGTAATCTTTTCGGGTAAAGCATAATGCCAAGTCGACATGTTGATTAACACTAACCAAGTTACACGATTTTTCTCGTGTCATCTGCGTTATATGATGGTTATATCGCATGATCAAGGTTTCTTTATTGTGTGAATAAAAGAACTCTTGCAGTTTGCGCTCATCGGCGGGGGCTAATGGTCGTAAGATATAATCAACATTGCCAAAATTGAATTTCTTCAGTTCTACAACACCTAACTCAGGTACTGAACTCGGTGAGCTTTCTTGATACTCAGGTACCCAATAATGTTTGCGAACATCAGCCAATAGTTGTTCTCGAAACTTAGGGTGTGCAATGCGAATAAGCTCTAATGCACGTTCTCGAATACTTTTTCCTTGCAATGAAGCAATACCAAATTCGGTAACAACATAAGCCACATGACCACGCGAAGTAACCACACCTCCACCTTCTGTAATATGAGCGACAATGCGAGATATTTTGCCATCTTTTGTGGTTGAAGGCAGAGCTATAATAGGTCTGCCGCCTTTGCTTAAGGATGCGCCGCGGATAAAATCTACTTGGCCACCAATGCCGCTGTAAAATTGATAACCGATGGAGTCTGAAACTACTTGCCCGGTTAAGTCGACTTCTATGGCGCTATTAATGGACACCATATTATCATTTTTAGCAATTTTAACAGGCGAGTTAACATGCTCTGAAGGATAAAATTCAATATGCGGGTTACCATCAACAAAGTCATATACTTTTTGGCTGCCCACGCAATAAGTCACTACAGCTTTACCCTTATGGTAGGTTTTTTTTCGGTTATTTATAACACCCTTTAACATCAAATCAATAACACCATCTGAGATCATCTCGCTATGGATGCCCAAATCTTTATGGTTGACTAAATAACGTAAAACGGCTTCAGGAATTTTGCCTATCCCTATTTGTAAAGTAGCTCCATTTTCTATCAACATGGACGCGTATTGGCCTATTTGCTCAGTACGTCTATCAACTTCTGGTGCTATCACTTGTGGTAGATCTTGCTCTGCATTTATCCATGCATGAATTTGATTTAGATGAACAAAACTATGGCCATTGGTACGTGGCATTTTGGGATTGATTTGTGCAATAACATACTTGGCCGCTTTTACCGCTGAAGATACAATATCAACACTGACACCCAAAGAACAGTAACCATATTCATCTGGTGGACTGACCATAATTAAAGCGGCATCAAGGGGCAAACTGTTTTCATTAAATAAACGTGGAATATCAGAAATAAAACAAGGGGTATAGTCTCCGCGACCTTCAGCAATGGCTTCGCGAATGTTCTTTCCGCCGATAAATAAACTGTTTACTTTAAAAAGATCTTTATGCTCTGCTTTTGCCCACACATTTTCTGAAAGTGTTAAAATGTGAACGGCTTCAATATCGTGTAACTGGTTTGAGTTGGCGATTAAATTATCAATTAATGCGTTCGGCACCGCGGCACCTGAACCGATAAATATTCGATTACCTGACTTTAAATAATCATCCCAATTGATACTGTCGCGTTCTTCATATTCTGTAGACATGAAAATTCCTATTTGAGTTACATACAGTGCAATATTAAGAGGTTACCTTATTAAAGCACTTAAAATAAACATAAGCTATTAGCCATAAGTATGAGTGAGTTTGATAGATTTTTATTGATCATTATCAAGACAAGGTTTGTTAAAATAGTTTTTCAATTATTTAGATTTTATTAACGATTAATTAGCAGTACAAAGTTATGATTGTTTACAAAGTAAGCTGAATAAAGTTGTATTTAGCCAAGTTGTATTTAGCCAAGTTGTTAAGTCATCGTAAAACTATGACTTTTGGCCCTGTGGACTTGTTAGTAATTTCTCTAAACTAGATTTATAAATTTAAACTAATTTAGCGAAAAATATGACATCTGAAATGAAAATACAGTAATTGGTTATTGATATAAAAACAAAACTCAAAGTTAGTAGAATAGTATAAGTGGATTTGTTTTAGAGTAAATTAGTGGTAGTTTGTTCTGAAATGTTAGTGTTTTTTCTGGAATAATTAGTGACAATTAATAAAATATTTATTATCGGTTTGCCAAGAACTGCTACCACGAGTGTTTGCTTGGCTATGTTAGGGCTAGGTTTCAAAACCGCTCACAATGCATATACTCATCATGCTTTTAGTGAAGCTCAAGTCATTGCGGACACACCTGTATTTTGTGATTACAAAATACTTGACGGACTCTTTCCAAACAGTAAATTTATCTATTTATCGCGAGAGAGAGAAAATTGGTTACCATCAATAAAACAATTATTACAGCGAATGATTGTCAACTTACAACGTAGTGATGGTGGTTTTAACCCTCATTTAAAACGTTGTTATAAGGATGTTTTTTCGCCTTTAACTGCTGAAAACATCTATCAGGATGATTTCCTTATTCAATGTTACCAACGTCATCAACAAGACGTTTTTGATTATTTTCAAGAAAGAGCTACTGACTTTCTTAACATAGAGGTTGCTGAATCAGAAAGTTATCAACAGCTGTTAGCATTTTTAGATATTTCGCCAGAACAAGGTAGAGCCAGCGGCTTTGAAAAAATTAATATCGGCGGTAAAGTGAAAGCATGGCAAGATATTAATAATGTGTTGAAAATAGAATCAACCAATAAAGGGCGTATTGATAAGACTCTTTATTAATGGCGGTTTGATCTGTAAAATCCATTTTAATTATTTAATCCTCGAAATATTATTTATGTTTGAATTAAAGTTTAACACTACACAAGCTTGGACAGATGCTGTTATGGCTGATTTTCCTCGTTTTTTACAAGACCATGCTGCGGCTGAAAAGAAAGCATCTGGTATGGCAATGGCAATGTTGTCTCATTATCCTGATAAAGCAAAATTAGTGCGTGCTATGACTGATTTAGCTATTGAAGAATTAATTCATTTTAAGCAAGTATTAAAATTACTTGTAGCGCGTGATGTTACTTTAGGACAGGACAAGAAAGACCCTTACATCACACAAATCCGTGCACTTTTTCGTAATGGATCTAACTTGTTTTTACTCGACCGGTTATTGGTAGCCGCGGTGATAGAAGCCCGTGGTTATGAAAAATTTTGGTTAGTCTCGCAAGCTCTTCCTGAAGGGAAAGATAAAGACTTATATGAGGCTATTGCTAAATCAGAAGAAAAGCACAAAAACTTATTTGTTGAATTAGCCTATGAGTATTTTGAAAAAACGGAAGTTGATCAGCGATTAGAAGAAATTTTGATAGCAGAAGCTGAAATATGTAAAGGGTTGCCGATTAAAGCCGTACTTCATTAAGATTAGCGGCATTGATTTTATATGAAAACACCTTTTGATAGCATTACGCCTGAATTAATCAGCCAGAGAAAATCGGTTCATGAGTTGTGTAGACAATTTACTCGCAGCCCAAGCAAGGGAAACTTAAAGCGATTAAAAGCCTTGTTTTCCTCATGTGGTGAAAATGTTTTTATCGAATATGGTTTTCACATGGATTATGGCAATAACATTGCCATAGGTGATAGAACTTATCTTAATGCCAATTGCACTATAGTTGATGCCGCTAAGGAAGCCAGTAGTAAAATACATATCGGTGCTGACTGTTTAATTGGACCTAATGTGCAATTGCTCGCTGTTTCTCATGATATAGAGCCAAATGCTCGGCTTATGAAACATAATTATGCCGACGATATAATTATCGGAAATAATGTGTGGTTGGGTGGGGGAGTTATTGTACTTGCTGGTGTTAGTATTGGTGATAACAGTGTGGTAGGTGCTGGTAGTGTTGTGACTAATAGTATTGAAGTTAATAGTTTTTATGCAGGCAACCCGGCTATTAAAATTCGCGATTTGTAATAGTAGCTTCATTAGTTATACAGTTTGTGAGATTGGTATAAATAAACTAACTTATAGTAAATTTTACTAACATCTCGTTTAAAACACGCAAGCCCATTATTTTTGTTTTTCTATCTTATTGTATTTTCAATGATATTTTATTGGCTTAGCACTTGCTTATTAAAGCGGTATAAAGACTATATAAAATAAACTATGTGTGAAACAAGGAACTAATATGTCAGTAATTTTAGAAGATAGACCTACCGAAACTGTGCGTAGTGAAGTCATTGATCAATTGATTATGAATTATAGCCATGGTGAATTATCTTATGAAGCATTTGAGCGACGTTTAGATAAAGCAATGGAGTTGCAATGCAATAAAACACTAGTTGCACTCGCTGAAGATTTACCATTAACGGTTGATAAAGCCTTTGTGGAAAGCAAAAAAGAAGGTTTAGCACCTAATATTATTTCAGGTGATGCTGAAGATATTGAGTATATGGTCAATGTTTTTAGTGGTAATACACGTGGTGGTGTTTGGACAGTACCAAAGGAGATCCGATCGTTTAGTTTGTTTAGTGGCTCGGATATTGATTTAACGGATGCAAAATTTACTCAAAATGAACTTCGTATTAAAATTTTTTGTTTGTTTAGTGGTAACAATATTTATATCCCTGAAAATGTAAATGTTGTGTCTAAAGCGTTTAGTATTTTTGGGGGAGTTGATTACCAAACAGCCACTCAAGTAAATCCTAATATTGCTACACCAACAATTATTATTGAAGGGGTTTGCATTTTCAGCGGTATCGATATAAAAATAAGGCGCACTATCAAAGAAAAATTTGTTGAGATGGCAGATAGCTTTAAAAAAATGTTTTCTTAACTTATCGTCAACAGTTCAACTCTTTCGTTTATTGCAACTCCAAAAATAACCCTGTAGGGAGTTGTTGCATATCAACTAGAGCAATTGCGCATAAGTCGTTATAATAATTTTTTCTTCTTTATTTACTAGGATTTTATATGCGATTTCTCTCCCGCCGTTTAGTTATGCCTAATGATTTAAATTATGCAAACTCCTTATTTGGAGGTCGTGCGCTTGAATGGATAGATGAAGAAGCTGCTATTTATGCAATCTGCCAGCTAGAAACTAACTGCTTAGTGACTAAACATATAGGTGAAATTAGCTTTGAGTCAGCGGCAATGCAAGGAGATGTAGTTGAGTTTGGTTTGGCGACTAAAAAAGTGGGAAATAGCTCAATAACGATAACGTGTTTAGTACGTAATAAGGCGACTAAAAAAACGATCTGTTTAGCGGATGATATTGTTTTTGTAAAGGTTGACCCTGAATCGCGCAAACCGATCCCTCATGGTAAAACACTCGAGCAGTTAAATAAACAAACGGAAATTGAACTTAATAAGTTAAAAAATTAATTGTGACCAATAAGCATAAAATGAGTCATTGATAAGGCGTTAACTTGGCAATACAATGAATTTATAATTGACCTAATGATGGGAGAAATGAAATTTATAGACAGGGAGTTATTCAAGCGATTGAAAAAAATTAGCTGTATAAGTGGTTAACGAAAGTGCTGCGGGCGCTATATGGGCAGCCCGCTTGAGTAATCGAAAGTCTATTTTTTTAACATTGCTTTGAGATCAGCAAAAGGATTATGAGTCGCTGTATCTTGGTTATGATCCCCAGCGACAACTTCTGTCCGATATTCTGCATGTTTTGTGTACTTATCATGCTCGTTGTCGTGGCAGTAGATGCATAATAATTCCCAGTTGCTACCGTCATTTGGGTTATTAGTATGATCATGATCAACGTGATGCACAGTTAATTCTTTTAAGTTGGAATACTCAAAAGCGCGAGCGCAGCGGCCGCAAACCCAAGGAAATAATTTTAAGGCTCGGTCACGATAGCCTTTTTCTTGTTGTTTGTAATGGGGGCTGGTGCCAAATCTATCTGCAGACATACGGTTCACTTTATAATAAATATATTGTAAAACTATTTTAAAAGCATCAGCGCTTCACTGCAATATATCTTCATTAAATGAAGATTATAAATTTTTTACATTAGTTCTTACCGTATTCATATAACATTGCGCGAATATGGTTACCTAGTGAAGTGATACTTCGTGAAAGATAAAGACGACTCGTTTCTAACGTTTGAAGAGATTGTTGTTCTTCGTTTTTAGGCTTACTGAATTTTAGCCTAATTTGTAAAAATGTGTTCGCAATGGTCAAGGCATCATTAGCATCGGTTTTATGGCCTTCAAGAAACCCCTTACTTTTTTAGGGCTGATAATACGAACATCATGACCAAATTGCTCAGCATAGCTTCCCCAGTAATGACTGCTATCACAACCTTCGATAGCAACAACGGCTGGTTTTACTTTAGCCAGTTGCTCTTTTAGTTTTTGTCGACTCACCGCATTATTACTAATTAATTCACCATGCTTACTGATTTGACAAATTTGAAGAATGTTTTTAGCAAGATCGATTCCGATAATATTAGATTTCAACATAGTATGTCTCCTGATTAGTTACCTTAACTCCAGACTAGTTGCTAGAGTTGGTGGAGTCCATACATCTCAATGGGGCACTAAATGAGATAGGTTTTATGGTAACTTTGTGGTAAATCCTGTCTAAATCAATTGCACAATTAAGTAAAAAATAAACCTAAAAGTGTCAGATCAAATATAAGCTATTACAGCCTAACTATAGAAAAAACCACTTAATGTGTTAAGTGGTTTTCTAGACTGATTTTTCTTGATTATTTTTTCTAGATACGACCAATAACACCTTTACCAATTATCTCTTTCATTATCTCAGATGTGCCACCATAAATTCGCTGTACACGGGCATCAACATAGAAACGTGAAATCGGATATTCTTGCATATAACCATAACCGCCAAACATTTGTAGCGCTTCATCAATTACTTTACATTCCATTTCACATGAGCTGTATTTCGCCATACTTGCTTGAACAGGTGTTAATTTCTTTTCACTTAATAATTCTTTATAGTGTTCAAGCATAATACGATGTAATTCAGTTTGTGTTGCCATATCGGCAATTTTATGACGAATGCTCTGAATTTTCGCTATGGGAGCACCAAATGCTTGGCGTTCTTTGATGTATTCTAAAGCCAATGCTAAAGCGCCTTCTGCATGAGCTACCCCAATAGCGGCACAACCTAAACGTTCGCGTGGCAATTCGTGCATTAAACCTAAGAATCCTTTATCAAGCTCGCCTAATAAATCAGCTTCTGTTACCACCACACCGTCAAAAAATAGCTCCGATGTATCAGCAGCATGTTGTCCCATTTTATGTAAATTTTGACCACGCTCAAAACCTTCTTTATTACCATCAACTAAAAATAGTGATGTGCCTTTTGAGCCTGCAACCTCAAGGTTAGTTTTGGCAGCAACAATATAAAGAGAAGCGTTTTGACCATTTGTAATAAAGGTTTTAGAGCCGCTAATGCTCCAACCACTGTCAGTTTTTGATGCAGTGGTTTTCATGCCTTGCAAGTCACTGCCAGCGCCGGGCTCAGTCATACAAATTGCGCCAATACAATGGCCAGATACCATCTCTGGTAGGTATTTTTGTTTTTGCTCTTCTGTGCCCATATTTAACACGTAATGGGCAGCAATATCGGCATGAACTAAGATGTTACAGGCTAGTGAGAAGAAACCCGCTTTCGCCAATTCTTCCGTTACCAAAAAGTTAAAATCAACACTCACACCGAAACCACCATACTCCTCTGGCAAGTCACAGCATAACAAGCCTTCTTCGCCCATTTGATGCCAGACTGATTTAGGTACTACTTTGTCTTTTTCCCATTGTTCGTAATGCGGGGCGATTTCGTTGTCTATAAAACGCACCACGGTTTCTCTAAAAATATTTAACTCTTCTTGTAATTCAGATCTCATTGTTTTTTCCTCATTAGTCACAACTAAAGCAAACTATTTCACTGCATTGTTACTGATTAGTTGATTGATTTTTTCATCGCTATAACCTAGTGAATTCATTAGGTTGTATGTATCTTCATTATTAGGTTCGTTAACGAACATGTTTTGTGATTGTTTGTTGAATTTAATCGCAGGTGCGATTTGTTTTACGGTTTCACCATTAAAAACTTTTACATCAATAACCATATTTCTGTCATTCATTAATGATGAATTTGCGGCTTGTGAAACGGTCAAAACGGGTTCTATGCAAGCGTCTAGCGGCTCAAATATTGTCATCCACTGAGCAAGTGTTTTTAGCTCGATAATGGCGCTAATATCTGTAATAAGCAATTGTTGATCTTTAATATTTGTTGAAAAGCCGCGTTCTAACCATTCAGGGTGTTTTATCGCAGTAAAAAATGCCTTGGCAAACTTAGTTTCTAACGAACCTATTGAGATATATTTATCATCACTTGTTTTATAGTATCCATAAAAATGCCCGCCATTAAGCACGGTACTGCTTAAAGTAGGATCGCCTGATTCACCAATAGCAACACCTCCAGCACCAAACATGCCGGTTAAACTAAAAGCTGCATCTGTCATGCTAATGTCAATATGTTGACCTTCACCCGAGTTACTTCTTGCGATAACTGCTGCCATAATTCCCATCATAGCATGGTGAGAACCGCCTGCAATATCAGCAATTTGAGTACCACTTAACACAGGGCCTGTTTGCTGTGTGCCGCTAAAACTGGCTAAGCCACTTAAGGCTAAATAGTTAATATCGTGACCCGCACGGTTTTTATAACATCCATTTTGGCCATAACCGGTGATCGAGCAATAAATCAGCGTTGGGTTTATCGCTTTTAACGTTTGATAATCAAGACCAAGTTTTGCCATCACGCCGGGGCGAAATTGTTCCAAAATTATATCGTATTCTGCAACTAATTTTTTAACTAGTCCGATCGCTTCTTGCTGCTTTAAGTCTAGAGCAATTGCTTTCTTATTGCGATTTAATGTTAAGTAGGCATAAGAACTGTCGTGAATGGAAGGTTCAAATTCTTTGACTAAGTCATGGCGGCCAATGGCTTCAATACGCAATACCTCAGCCCCCATATCAGCCATCATCATTGAAGCATAAGGCCCAGGCAATAAGGTTGAAAAATCGAGTACTTTTAAACTTTTTAAAGGTAAAGTCATTTAGCGGCCTTAATTAATATATTTTTGCTAAGTGTGATTGCTTGGCACTAGCCGCTTTGAAGGCTTTTCTAGCCATTAAACGAGTTAAATAAGCTTGAGTATTAGGTCCAAATTTATCATTAATGTTTATGTCTTTTGCAAGAAAAAGGGCATAGCCAACACAAATGTCTGCGATGGTAAATTTATTGGCACACAGGTATTCTTTATTTTCTAATGCTGTTTCAATAGATCGAATGCGACTGTTGAACCATTTCTTATAATCTTCAACAACTTGTGGTTGCAGTCTATCGGGCGATTCATAACGATCATATCTAAGTACTAAGGTTTGAGGAAAGGTAAACGTTGTATCACTTCTGTGTAGCCAATTAAGGTAATTACCGTATTCAGGATGATCACTTGATAAGCCAATATTTGTGTCTTTATATTTGTCGACTAAGTACTGGCAAATGGCGGTTGATTCCGTTAAATATGATGAACCATCAATTAAAGTAGGCACAGTACCTAATGGGTTTATTTCTAAGTATCCTTCACATTTATAACGAGGCGGAAACTCCATGTTGACCAACTTATAATCAAGCTTCATTTCTTCAAGCGCCCATAAAGGCCTTAAAGAGCGAGAATCTCGACAATGGTAAAGTGTTAAATCTGACATAATATTCCTAAAACAATTTGTTTTCGTTAGCCATGTTGATAAGCAAGGCTGGTACTATGAAACGTTCACCGTAGCGTTTGGTTAATTCTTTGGATCGAGCGATGAATTCATTTAATCCGTATTGATTGATAAATTGCAAAGTTCCACCTGTCCATTGTGGATAGCCGATGCCATAAGTAGCACCAATATTGGCATCGCCGGTTGAGCGTAGTACTCCTTCTTCAACACAACGAACGGTTTCAATGGCCATTATAAAAAGTAATCGATCTTTGATATCATTTAATGAGATTGAAGTATCACTAGATTTATATTGCTTCAAGCCATCCCAAAGTGATTTTTTATTATCAATAGGATATTGATAAAATCCCTGTCCAGCTGATTTACCTGTGCGCTTATTGGCGATCATGTCATATAAAATTTCATCACCAGGGTGAGTAATATAAGCAGTGCCTTGTTTTTCACAATCAGCTTTAGCTTCAGCATTAATTTTTTCAAATAATGTTAGTGTCACTTCATCGGTTACCGCTAATGGACCAACAGGGTAACCATTTAGGTAAGCAGCATTCTCTATAGACGCAGCAGCGGCGTCTTTTAATAATGAGGCGCCTTCCTTGACATAGGTTGTAAATACTCGTGAAGTATAAAAACCGCGACTATCATTCACTACAATGGGCGTTTTACCTAGCTGCAAACTAATGTCGTAACAAAGGGCTAGGGCACGAGGACAACTTTTCTCGCCACATATGATTTCAATGAGCTGCATTTTATCGACAGGAGAGAAAAAGTGTAAGCCGATAAAGTTTTTAGGACGTTTTGACGCTTTCGCTAATTCAGAAATAGGTAAAGTAGAAGTGTTTGACGCAAAAATGGCATCTTCGCCCATTACTGCTTCACATTCTTGGGTAACCTCTGCTTTTAAATTGGAGCTTTCAAAGACCGCTTCTATAACCATTTCACAATCTTTTAAATCATTAACATCATCACTTGGTATAATTAATGCCAATGTTTGATCAACTTTATCTTGGCTAGTACGACCACGCTCTAATTGTTTTTTTAAGAGTTTACGGCTGTAGTCTTTCCCATTTTCTGCATTTTCAACGCTTACATCTTTTAATACAACTTCAATCCCCTTAATGGCACAAGCATATGCGATACCTGCGCCCATCATACCTGCGCCTATTACAGCTACCTTTTTAAAAGATTGTTGCTCAATGTCGCTTGGACGATTTTTACCACTTTTAATTTCGTTTAACTGCGTCCAAAAAGTATTAATAATATTGCTGCTAATTTTCCCTTTTGCGAGTTCAACAAAATAACCAGACTCAATATTAGCTGCGCTGTCGAAGTCTACCTGACTGCCCTCAACCATCGCCGCTAAAATTGTCACGGGTGCTGGTAAAGTGCCTTTTGATGGCGCATTTAACATTGCAGGAGAAAGAGGCAATGTTTGGCTGACATTAACGTCTTTAGGTGTACCGCCTGGAATTTTATAACCTTTAACATCCCAAGGTTGATACACGGCTTCAGTTTGCGATTTTATCCATGTGATAGCGCTATTAATTAACTCGCTTTCATCATTAACTGTTTGATGAATTAATCCTAATTGCTGACCTTTATCAACATTAAATATTTTCCCTTGTGTTAATAATGGCATCGCCGTTTTAAGGCCCAATAAACGTACCATACGTGTTATGCCACCGCCACCGGGTAATAATCCTAGGGTAACTTCGGGTAAACCGAGTTTTACTTTTTTATGGTTTACGGCTATTCGGTGATGACAGGCTAATGTCATTTCAAAGCCACCGCCAAGTGCTGCACCATTAATACAAGCGACAACGGGTTTTTCTGTGGTTTCTAACTGACGCATTGATGCTTTTAATGAAACAAGCATCTGATAAAGTTCACCCGCATTTTCTTCGTTTGTTTGTGCCAACATATTGATGTCGCCACCGGCAAAAAACGTTGATTTAGTTGAGCGGACAATAACACCGTCAAAATTGTCTTGTAAAAGTTGAGCTGTAACGGATGCTAAATCTTTTGCAAAAGCTAAATCCATCAAATTTGCGGATGAATCAGGCTTATCAAGGATAAAGTGTACAATGTTGTTTTCATCTTTTTGGTATTGAATAGTTGTCATTGTTTAACCCTCTTAAACACGTTCAATGATAGTGGCGATACCCATGCCACCACCAACACATAAAGTGACTAAGCCACGCTTTAAATTGCGAGCTTCTAATTCATCTAATAGCGTGCCTAAAATCATCGCACCTGTTGCGCCTAGAGGGTGACCCATAGCAATAGCTCCACCATTTACATTGATTTTTTCATCAGGCACCTTAAGTGCTTTTTGAAAACGCATCACGATAGCTGCAAATGCTTCATTGACTTCAAATAAATCGATATCATCAATGGTTAAACCCGCTACTTTGAGCACTTTTTCTGTCGCAGGAGCTGGGCCAGCAAGCATAATTGTTGGATCACTACCTACAACGGCAGTAGCGATAATTTTAGCGCGAGGGGTTAAGTTATATTGTTTTGCAGCTTGTTCACTGCCAATAAGTACCGCAGCAGCCCCATCAACCATGCCTGATGAATTAGCTGGGGTATGAATATGATTTATTTTTTCTACCCAGTGGTATTTTTCTTTTGCTACATTGTCAAAACCCATTTCTCCCATTTTTAAAAAGGAAGGTTTGAGTTTGGCTAAGCTTTCAACTGAACTGCCAGGGCGGATAATTTCATCTTTGGCCAGGAGAATATTGCCATGTTGATCTTTTACGGGGATTACAGATTTAGCAAAGGCATTGCGTTGCCATGCGGCTTCGGCTTTAGCATGAGAATTAGCAGCGAATTGGTCAACGTCTTTACGAGAATAGCCATCAAGTGTGGCAATTAAGTCAGCGCCAATGCCTTGAGGCATAAAGCCTAACGCTACATTGGTTTGCGGATCGTTGGCCCAAGAACCGCCGTCACTGCCCATAGGGCAACGCGACATGGATTCAACACCTCCTGCAACCATTAAGTGTTCCCAGCCTGAACGTACTTTTTGTGCGGCAAGGTTTACTGCTTCTAAACCAGATGCACAAAAACGGTTCAAGGTAACACCGGCAACGTCATCATCCCAGTTCGCTAAAATAGCTGCTGTTTTGGCAATATCTGCACCTTGATCATCAATAGGAGTTACACAGCCCATAACAATATCGTCAACTGTTTTAGTGTCTAGTTGATTTCTTTTTTGAAGTTCAGTTAATAAATTGGCGAGTAGGGTGATCGGTTTGACTTGGTGCAAAGCACCACCCGCTTTACCCCTACCACGAGGAGTGCGGATTGCATCGAATATATAGGCTTCGGTCATGTTCTTTATCTCATAAAAGCTTTTCCCCAGTATAGTTCATATAAATTAACGTAGGTATGACGAAAACTATCATTGTTATGTTTTTAAGTGACAATGGTAGACCGAAATTATTATCGTTTTTATTAGCTTTGATCTAATTGCCGATACTGAATAGGAGTATATTGACTCCAACGTTTGAAGTTTTTATAAAAAGTGGATGTGTCAGAAAATCCTAGGGTAAATGCTATCTGCTCAATTGTTTTGTCTGTTTGCAATAAAAGTCTGTATGCCTGGTTTCGACAAATTTTATTTTTAATTTCCTTGAAGGATGTTCCTTCCTTCCTTAATTTACGCATTAACGTTTGCTCACTACAAAAGAAAGTTTTTGCCACACTGTTTAGTGTTGATTTTTGTATGGCACTTTGTGCCTCTAAATGTTCTTTTACTTGATTTTTAACACTAAGGTTTGTTTTGTAATGACTGAAAAGGTTTTCAGGTATCTGTTTTAGAAATTTCATTAACGTTGAAGGGGATTGCTTTATCGGTTGATCTAAATACACTCGACTAAAGCTTATTTTATTTTGTTTTTGATTAAATCTTATCGGACTATTGAATACTTGACTTATTTCTTTATTAATAGATGGATAAGTAAAACAAAATTCGACTTTCTCTAAGAAAATAGGTTTTGCAATCATCCAGCATAACCATCGCCAAATACTGCTCATCATAAAGGCGCTAAAGTAATCGGCATTATTATTTGAGTTTTCACATAAATCAAAATAGACATGAATATTTTTGTCATCTGTTTCAAAAGTCCAAGTTAATTCATTAGAGACAATTTTATAGTATTGAGTCATACGTTTTAACGCATGTTCCAATGTGGCTGATGTAATGCAAGCATGAGTCATCATTCGAAATGTCCCTTCTTTCAAAGGTGTCTTTAATGAAGTAAATGATTCATCATCAAAGAGTTGGATACTTTTGTTGACTAAATTTGCATATTGACTCGCTTCTAAAATTGAGCCTTTTTGTTGTAGCAATGCTGGTGTTAAATTGAAAGCTTGATAAAGAAGGGATGTTTTTTTATCGGACTTAGGAAATGACTGAAAATGCCAATCAATTAAAGTATTTGGAATTAAATTGGCATTGTTTTTCATCTGATGTCTCTTAACCTATTCAAAATTTTTATAGACAACGCTTGGTACGTCTGTTCCATTTTGCATCAATTTGAATAATAAAATAAGATTTATTTTTTGTATCGTTTATACCCAAGCCACCTGCAAGATGCCGTTTCTACACGTTAAAAATATTGTATTATTTATCAGATAAAAACTCACGGTATAACATTAATAAATGAGCAGCGCTCCAGCTGAAGTTATTTGCGCCTTGCACAGCGCCTGTTTCAGGGTTGTAATTTTCTCTAATAGCACCATTTTCACTTAAGCCTTGAGCATTACTGAATAACTTTTTGGCAAGTTGCTTCGATTCTTTTTTATAGCCATAGTTGTCTAACGCAATAAGCCCAAAGTAAACTTGATCTAACCAGACTCGTCCACGCCAGTAAATATTGGCATCGTATGCTGGGTTTGATAATGAAGCTGTACCTAAAGGGACTTTGCTATTAAATTCGGAGCTATTCATCATTACGTCTTTTACTCTCGCCGCTTTCTCTTTATCAGCAATGTTAGCCCACAATGGGCTCCAACCTTCGGGACCTCTTCCACGTTTTGTTAACAGCTTTCCTGTACATCCTTTTGAATCTTCCTTATCGGTTGTTAGAAATGCTCTGTCGTAGAAAAATCCTGAGTTGTCATCAAAAAAGCATTGGTTAATACGCATCGATAATGCCTCGGCAGACTGTTGATACTTTAAGCTTAGCTCCGGCTGCGAAAGCAACTGCGCCATGTTTGCTAAGAGTGTTTTTTCATGAGCTAAGTATGTGTTTAACTCAACGGACTCTTGATTAATAGAAAAGCCCAATAGCTCGCCAGTGTTGTTTCTATTTTCATAAAACATTACTTGCCAGTCTTTGCGTGCTTGTTCTATATTGCCTTGATATTGTTGTTTGGCATAGTTAATCAGTTGTTCAGGGCTGATGAAACCGAACCGTGCGGCATTGTCCATCCCCGATTCCCAAGCGGCACCATGCTGGGCACCTATATCAATATCATTATAATCAGCTCTATTAATGACTTGTTGATATAAGTACATGCCAGAGCAGTGGTACCAGTTTTTTTCGTCTGTTTTACAACTTGTTAAATCAAGCTCGTTATCTTTAGGTGATGTGTTGTATTGAACACTAAAACTGATATTGCCATCTTTATCGTTGTGAAAACGGTGCTTGGTTGCTCCGTATTCTATTAATCCGTTTTTATTATGGTCTCTATTGGCATACCACCATTGATGGTATAGCTGTAATTTTGGAAACATCTCGCTAATAAAACTGATGTCACTTGTTTCTTGGTAAACTTGCCAAACAGCCCAACTCGCTAATGGTGGTTTAGTATTTCTTTCATTCCAGTTACCGCCATCACCACCGCGAGCTTTGTCTTTATTATAAAATATCGCATCAATAACCATGCCTTTATCTTGCGGCCTAATGTTATCGTTCGGCTTAATCTGATAGTCAAACATGGCGCGAATATTTGCCTTGGCAATTTCTGGAGAAAAATGTGCCATTGCATAAGCATGCTTCCAACTGTCCCAAGCCCATGTGCCATTGAACCATCTGGCAGTAACCGATGGAGTAACACTATCATGTAATAAGTTGCCAGCAGCACTGCGCCAATTTCCAATAAGGGTTTCAACGGCTTTTGTCGCGACTAATTTTTGTTGTTGATTTCTGTTAGCCACATTAATGCTCTTGGATAGGTACAGATCCCATCGAGAGAGTGTGGCTTTTATATATTGCTCAGGTTTTGCAAGGGCACTGTTAATTTTATTTTGTTCTTTTTTAGCTTCAGTTTGGTTATGAAAATAACTCTGAGTTGTATAAAGCTTTGTTGAACTATTTGCCAAAATGTTAATTGTAGAAGAGCTCAAGTAACTTAACGCTCCTTGATTAATTGTTGTTTTAGCTGGAATAGAACGGGTAATTTGGTAAGTAGAGCTTTTACTGGTCAAAATATTCCAAGGAGAACGAATTTCGTCAAAATGATAAAAGACACTATTTTCATTAGCCTTAATTTTTCTCTTCCATGTTGGCATAGATTCTTTAACACTTTGTTTATCATCCCACTGGGAAAGCAGTTTCCCTTGCCACTTTAGTTCAAGAGTTTGTGCTTGATTAGCCAAATTAGTGATTTTTGTTGCAATTAAAGCGGTTCTATTACTAATGAAGCGTAACGTTAATTCTATTGACAGTTGTTTGAATTGGTATTGTTGTACAAGCGCTCCTGGCTGCGAGTAGCTTTGGATCTCAGCTTGATCAAAGTTGAGTTGCTCATCTGTTTTACTATCGATAATTATTAATTGCTCTAAAGCATCGGCAATAAATAAACTGTATTCCTGAGCAATAACCATAGGACCAGTAAAGGCTGCATAGTTTTTTTTATTTTCGGGTAATAAAAAACCATGCCAGGCGCCAGCATCGATAAAAGGATTAAACCTTTGGTTTTGGTATTTATCGTAATCTTTATATTGTGTTGGTGTGCCAGTACGGTCAACAGAATTTTTAATGTAGGCCGCTGTTATTAAAGGTGTCTCGTCTTTAATAAGTGGTGATGATATTGCAACTTGTAGCATAGACAAGGGCAAAATAAGTAAGATGACTATTTTAAAAAACTGCATTTTCTTCTCATTAATTTCAGTCCGTTACACGGAGTGGGTGATATTTAAATATCAATGCTAAGCGCTTTCTAGTTAGAAAATCATTCTATAGCTTCAACAAAAAAATACAATATAATATTTATTGTATATTTAACATTAGTGTTATTTGTATGATAAATGTTGCAATTGGTTTTTTATGATCATAGTATTGATTGAGCCGGTTAAAAAAACGGCTGAAAAACATAAAACATAAAACATAAAACATATATTGACGAGTTAGTCGCAGGTAACATCGTCATCGGAGAGTCTAAAATGCAAAGTAAAAAGTCAAAACTTAGTTATTTGTCCATGCTAATTATGCTTAATCTAGGTGTAGCTTCAGCGGTAAATGCGGCAGAAGAAAATCAACAAAAGGAGGATGAACAAATAGAAGTTATTACCGTAACGGGTATTCATGCCAGTATGGTCAAAGCGATGGATATTAAAAAGTCTTCCGACGGTGTTGTTGATGCTATTGTTGCAGAAGATATCGGGAAATTTCCAGATCAAAACGTTGCTGAATCATTGCAGCGTATTACTGGTGTAGCTATTGACCGAGAAGGTGGAGAAGGACAATTAATCAGTGTTCGTGGCCTAGGTCCTGAATTTAACTCGGTATTAGTTAATGGCCGCACTATGGCAACTATTAGTGGTGGCCGTGCCTTTAGTTTTGACATGCTTGCAGCCGAATTAATTAGCGGCGCTGAAGTGCATAAAACACAGTCAGCTAAATTACAAGAAGGCAGTATTGGTGCAACGGTTAATATAACAACACATCATCCGCTAGATATTGGCGAATTTAAAGCCGTTGGTAGTGCTAAAATGACATACGATGATATGTCAGGGGAAAACAACCCAACTTTCTCAGGTTTAGTAAGTAATGTATTTGCCGATGGTAAATTTGGTGTTTTAGTTTCAGCTGCGTTTTCTAAACGTGACAGTCGATATGATCAGGGTATGAATTTTGGTTATTACGCAGACCAAACATTATCATTGGGAGATGGCTCTACTTTAGAAGGGGTTTATGTCCCTCAAAATTGGGATCAAATCGTAAAAACTGAAACGAGAGAAAGAGCATCGGGCAACCTTGTTGTACAATACGCACCAACTAATAATTTAACTATTACGGCAGATGCTTTAATCTCTGAGTACGATGTAAATTATCGTGAAGATATTTTGGCTCATTGGTTTGAAGGTAGCAATATAGTAGCGGCGGAACTTGATGAACGTAGTACTGTGGTAGCTTTAGAAATGGGGCGTGATAGTGCGACCGATTATTTGAACCGTATGTCTGAAAAACCAACCTCAACTAAAGCGTTTGGTATCAATGCCGATTGGATAATTAATGACAACTTATCACTCAATATTGATATATCAAATTCTAAAGCTGAATCACTAAATGGTGGCAAAACAACCGATACTGTAGCCGGTTTTTATAACTCTTATGCTTGGGATACAACTACGGGTTCAACGGTTCCAAGTTTGTCATTTTCTGAAGATTTATCACCTTCCCGCGTAAGAGCTCATTGGGCTAGCGCATTTGGCTGGGACATCACAGATGAAATAACAGAAATAAAAGCGGATGCAAGCTATGTACTAGATCAAGGTATTTTATCGAAAGTTAATTTCGGTGTTATGAGTTCTGACCGCACGTTAGCAAGAACTCGTTATTATACTCATTGGTCTGTTAACTGTGCCTACTGTGGTTATCCTGATGCGGTGGATATACCTGATAGCATGTTTGAACTATATGATGCAGATGGTTTCCTTTCTGGCGCAAATGCCGATACCACAAGTTCTTGGTTACGATTTGACTCTTATGAGTTATTTGATTTCTTATCTAGTGATGCAGCGATCAGCAATTCAGATGATCCTGAATTTGTTGGGGAGGCAATGGCTAATTATGGTTATGATGCGTTACGTAAACCCTATTCTTTTGAAGTAAATGAAAAAATCACTTCGTTATATACAGACTTTTATTTTGAAGGTGAACTAAGCGACATGCCATGGGGGATAGTGGCAGGTTTACGTTATGTAGAAACGAAAACTAAATCTATTGGCGCATCAGTTCAGTTGGAAGACTTAGTTGATATAAATGGCTCTGGTACATTGACCGCAATAGAGTCAGATGATTATGAAGCCGTTACTGTGCCTTATAGTTATGAACATTTTTTACCAAGCATTAATGCCAATATAGAAATTGTTGAAGACTTCATTGCTCGCTTTGCTTTCTCACAAAGTATTACACGTCCTACCTTAACCGAAATGTCACCAGAAACGGGCTATGACGGTGGTAAACCTGAGGCACTAACTGGTTGGGGTGGTAACCCTAAGCTTAAACCTTACGAGTCAGATAATTTTGATTTAAGTTTGGAGTGGTATTTTGATGAGTCAAGCTATGCCTCATTAGCTTACTTCAAAAAAGATATTAATAACTTCATTGAAGAAGGTATATTTGATGAAAAAGTTACTGTTCCTAGTGGTACGTACGATTATAAAATGAGTCGTCCAATGAACGTGAATGCATCTGAAATTGATGGTTTTGAATTTGCAATTCAACATCGTATGGCATATTTACCTGCACCATTTGATGGCTTAGGTTTCCAAGCCAATATGACAGTAGTAGACAGTGAGTCAAGCGCTAACACTGCAGAAAACCCTCTACCATTACCTGGCTTAGGCGACTCTCAAAATGCTATCATTTATTATGAGAAAGATGCCATTCAATTTAGAGTTGCCTATAATAATCGTAATGAATTTATGCAAGTTACAGACGATGGTTATGGCCACCCTGTCTATGTAGAAGATTTTGCTCAAGTTGATGTCAGTGGTAGTTACGATATTAATGAAAACTTTACGATATTTTTCGAAGGCATTAATGTGACTAACGAAATTACTCATAAACGTGGTTTGTTTTCAAACCATATTTTGGGTATCACTGAGACGGGAGCTCGCTACTCGATTGGTATTCGTGGGTCACTTTAAAACCCTTTGAGCAAAAGGATTTGCGAAACACTTAGACGTTAATTTGGCTGTTGCTGCTTAACGTCCCTTTTTTTAACTTAATAACTGAAAATTTATATTATGAGCAAGGCACATATTTGGCTTAGAGCAGAAACAAAACCTCATGAACAACGTACGGCACTTTCTCCAAAAGGGGCTAAATTATTAATTGATGCTGGCTTTAAAGTGACAATTGAATGTTCATCGCAAAACATTTTTCATCAAGACTTATATCAACAAGTCAACGCTGAACTCGTTTCTCAAGGCAGTTGGGTTAATGCCCCTGCTGATGCAATTATCTTGGGATTAAAAGAACTACCTGATGATAACTTTCCCCTTCATCATCAACATATTTATTTTGCTCATGCATATAAAGAACAAGCTGGATGGCAAGCTTTATTATCTCGTTTTAAGCAAGGTGGTGGTGAGCTGTTTGACTTAGAATATCTAGTGGATGCACAACAAAGAAGAGTGGCTGCTTTTGGTTATTGGGCCGGTTTTGCTGGCGCTGCATTATCGGTGTTAGCCTGGGCAAACCAACAGCACAATATCAACCCGCCATTAGCGGATGTTTCATCTTATCAAGACAAGCAACAATTGCTTACCGATATTGAACAAGCAATAAACAGGCTTACAACTAAGCCTAAAATATTAGTCATTGGTGCTAAAGGGCGAAGTGGTAGTGGCGCGGTGGATCTAGCAAAGGCTCTTTCACTTGACGTGCTTGAGTGGGATATAGCCGAAACTCAAAAAGGAGGCCCTTTTGATGAAATCAACCAAGCAGATATCTTTGTTAATTGTGTTTTAATCAATCGAGATTTACCTCCTTTTATTACTAACGAATTACTTGGTGAAGAAGATAGAAAACTATCAGTTATTGTTGATGTTAGTTGTGACCCATATGGCAGCTATAATCCCTTACCTATTTATCAGCAATGCACTACCTTTAAAACACCATGCTTACGAATTAACCACAAAAAAGTGCTTGATCTTATTGCTATTGACCACCTTCCTTCACTTTTACCTAAAGAAAGTAGTGAAGATTATGGGCAGCAACTATTAACCCATTTATTAACCCTTGAAGATCAATCTCAAGGCGTTTGGCCTAAGGCTCTTGCGCTGTTTAAAAGTAAAACCAAGAATATTTAAAAAGGATGAACATGACACACACCATACATTGGCTAGGAGCTGGATTATCGTCAGCGCCTGGTATTATCGAACTAGCAAAAAAAGCAATTCCTGAAGCAACGCCTATCATTGTTTGGAATCGAAGCTTGGCTAAAGCAAAGCAAGCACTAGAAAATGATGATGTTGAAATTGATATTCGTCAATTAGACTGGGATGCCTTAACTCAATCAGTAAAACAAGGCGATGTGCTTGTTTCTATGCTGCCAGCAACTATGCATTTAACGGTGGCGCAATTTTGTTTATCGCATCAAGCACATTTTGTCTCTAGCAGTTATATTTCACCTGAAATGCAGGCCTTAAATTCACAAGCACAAGCCTCGGGTTTATGTTTTGTCAATGAAGTCGGTTTAGATCCTGGAATCGATCATTTATTGGCACATCTATTAGTAGATAGCTATCAAAGTAGTGCTCAATTCTCACCTGAAAACCAACATTACTTCCGTTCTTACTGTGGTGGTTTCCCTAAAGTTGCCAATGATTTTAAATATAAATTTAGCTGGTCCCCTTTAGGAGTGCTAAAAGCATTGCGTTCAAAGGCTAAATGGCAAGATGATGGCGTTATCAAAACGTCAAATGCGCCATGGGAAGCATTATCTCTGTATCAAGCTCAGTTATCTGGTCATAATGAAACTTTTCAAGCTTACCCAAATAGAGATTCATTACCTTTTCTCAAGCAATATAATTTTCAAGACAATTGGGATGTCCAGCAGTTTGTCCGTGGCACGTTAAGACTCAATGGTTGGTCAACGGCATGGCAGTCATTATTTGATGAAATAGCCACGTTAGAAGGCAGTGACGGAGAAGAACGATTACAGGAAATTAGTCAAGAACTTGAACAAAAATATAGCTATGAAGAGCATGAAGCGGATCGCGTTGTAATGTGTGTAGAGTTAGAAATACGCAAGGAAGACCAAGTTGTCTGGCATCAAAGTTATCATCTTGATAGTCAGGGTAATGAGCAAGGACAAGCGATGGCTCGTTTAGTATCGCTACCTGTAGGCTTAGCTATAGAATCGGTGCTTAATCATCAAATACCTGCTGGTGTCAGTGCTGCACCAGATAAACCTGAACATATTAACCAATGGCTATCGGCGCTAACGGCTTTTGGAGAGTCAATTTGTCATCATAATCATTTATTGAAATAAAACACACGGCGATTAAATCTAACTAATTTAATCGCCGTTTTTATTTGTCGTTGTAAGTACTAAAAGCACACTAGGACAAACATGATAGAAAAAAAACACAAACCGACGTTATTTGATGCAATGTTTCCTATTGCCATATTGCTTTTCTTACTCTTTTTAGCCGTTTATTTTTTTGGTGATGACTCATCATCAGGGCCTAATCAAATAGCACTGATGTTATGTGCAGGTGTTGCATGTCTTATTGGTCTCAAAAATGGTTATACTCGTGAAGAAATTGAAGAGGGTATTATCAAAGGTATTAGCCTAACGTTGGGGGCTATTTTAATTTTGTTGGCTGTAGGGTCGCTAATCGGAACTTGGTTATTAGCGGGCACTGTACCCACTATGATTTATTTTGGTTTGCAAATTTTAGAGCCTCAGTACTTTTATGTTAGCTGTAGTATTATTTGTGCCTTAGTGGCACTCTGTATTGGCAGCAGTTGGACTGTAGCAGCTACTATAGGTGTTGCTTTAATGGGCGTTTCTTCAGGCCTTGATGCTTCGGGTCCTATGACCGCTGGAGCAATTATCAGCGGTGCCTATTTTGGTGACAAACTTTCACCTTTGTCAGATACCACCAATCTTGCGCCAGCCATTGCTGGAACTGAATTATTTGTTCATATTAAAAATATGATGTGGAGCACGGTACCAAGTTTTGCTATTACCTTGGTCATATTTTTCTTTTTAGGATTAAATAGCACAGAGCAATCGTCAAATACACAAATTGATCAGCTTCTATTGAGTTTAGAAAGTGAATTCTTTATTGCATGGTATTTGCTACTTCCCTTGGTTATCACTTTATTTTTAGCGGTTAAAAAAATGCCAGCGTTTCCTGCAATAGGTATTGGAGCCATAGCTGGCGCTGTATGGGCAGTGTTATTTCAGCAAGATTTAATCCTCTCTTATGCCAACGAAGGCTTATCAACAATTGAAGCAAATACCATGGTGGTATGGCAAGTAATGTTTTCAGGCGTTTCACTTGATACTGGAAATAAGGCAATTGATGATTTATTAAGTGGTGGAGGGATGGGGTCAATGCTTAATACCATTTGGTTAATCATCTCTGCCATGACCTTCGGTTCAATAATGGAAAAGGTTGGTTTATTAAAGCGAGTTGTAAAAAGTTTAATAGGGATAACGAACAGCGTTGGTTCGTTGATTTCAACCACGATAATTACTGCTTTTGGTACTAATTGTATTGCCGCTGATCAATATATTGCTATTGTTATGCCTGGAAGAATGTTTAAAGAAGAGTACAAGCGACGTTCATTGGCACCACAGAATTTATCACGTGCATTAGAAGATGGCGGCACGGTAACTTCCCCCCTTATTCCTTGGAATACTTGTGGTGCTTATATGCAGTCGGTATTGCTGATAAATCCATTGGAATATGCGGTATTTTGTTTCTTTAATTGGTTATCGCCTATTATTGGTATTATATGTGCCTTCGTTGGTTTTAAAGTGAAATATTTATTAGTGAAAACGAAGAATGATTCTAGTGAATTGCACATTTCGACAGCAAATATCAGCGAGTCAACACTTTGATAAGGTTGTGGGTGATTATGTTTTATTCGCTGCAGGTTTCTTATGTTTGAAATATATGGGATATTAATAGTTAATCATTACTCACTAGGCTTTGATACTGTTGAGTAATGTATTCATTAGTAAAAAAATCAAACCATAGGGAATAATCGAATGACTAACAATAAAGTTAGCGGCAGTTGTTTATGCGGTAAAGTCACATGTACCGTTACCGGGCCTTTTCAAAAATTTTATCAATGTTATTGTGATCGTTGTCAGAAGAAAACAGGCTCCGCTTTTGCTTCGTTGATGTTTACGACCCCTGATAGCATTGAGTGGCATTCTGGTAAAGAATTAATAAAACGCTTTGATTTGCCAGAAGCTGAGCGATTTAGTAATTGCTTTTGTAGTGAATGTGGCTCTCAAGTTCCTTATACCAGTAGAGATGGAGCTTTTTTAGTGGTCCCCGCTGGGTATATATCAGGCGACCCAAAAATTAGACCTTCAGCCAATATCTTTTGGTCGGAGCGACCTTGCTGGTTTGAAGAGGGACGTTCGGCTGCAACATTTGCAGAGTACCCTGAATAAGCATTTATCTTTATAATAAATATAAATTTGAGTCCGTAGTTCTTGATTCTTCTTTGTATGAAAAAACCACGTTAAAACGTCGGCAATTAAGTGAAATGGTGGCTACTTAATTTATTAAGTAGCCACAACGTCTAATGCTCTGCTAGCTTAATTAACCCTAATTCAAGTACTTTGATAAATTTATCAGTGTCATCCCTACTAAATGACAACGGCGGCTTAATTTTCAGAATATTGTAAAAAGGTCCTTCGGTGCTGAGTAAAATATGATGTTGTTTGAAAAACTCCACTAACCATGATGTTTTGTCGGTGGCTGGCTGTTTTGTTATTCTGTCTTCAACTAACTCAACACCAATAAACAAACCTAGACCTCGAACATCACCAATAAGATCAAAATGTTGCTGTAGCTCTGTTAATTTATTTTGGAAATATTTGCCAGTTGATAATGCATGGGCTTGTAGTTGTTCTTGTTCAATAACGTCAAGTACCGCCAATCCGATGGCACAAGATACTGGGTTGCCGCCAAAGGTATTAAAATATTCCATGCCAGTAACAAAAGCATCAGCAATTGCCTGCGTGGTAATAACTGCAGCCATGGGGTGACCATTACCAATAGGTTTACCTAGGGTGACAATGTCAGGAATAACATTTTGGGTTTCAAATGCCCACATATGAGTTCCTACGCGGCCAAATCCTACTTGCACTTCATCAGCAATACATACGCCACCCGCTGCTCGTATTTGCTGATAAACTGATGACAAATAACCATCAGGCATAATGATTTGTCCCGCAACTCCTTGTAGCGATTCACAAATAAAGGCACTTGGTTTTTTACCTGCTTGGGCTAATTGAACAAGTGCATCTTTAACGCTATTCGCATAACATTGAGCTGTTTTTAGGCTATTTCCTTGAAACTCACCACGGTAGGGATCTGGTAAGGTTACTTTATGCACATAGGGCTGTGCACCGTCACCACCTGGACCATCAAATTTATAAGGGCTAGCTTCAATACAGGCATTGGTATTGCCGTGATAAGCACCATCAACCACCAACAATTCTTTTGATTTGGTGAAACAACGGGCTAACCGAAAAGCGAGTTCATTGGCTTCACTGCCAGAATTTACCAGCATACAGACAGATAGTTCGTCCGGCATGGTGGCAAGAAGTTTATCTGCGTAATTAACAATATTGTCATGTAAATAACGAGTATTAGTATTGAGTTTGGCAAGTTGTGCTTGACCGGCAGCAACCACTTTAGGATGACAATGACCAACATGACAAACATTGTTAACCATATCTAAATAGGGCGTACCTTGCTCGTTAAACAAGTATGCGCCTTGACCTCGAACCATTTTTAAGGGCTCTTGGTAGCTCAAACTTAAGGTTTTACCTAAATGTTTTTTACGGTAGCTAATAATGTCTTCAGACTTTTGTCCGCTATCAAGAGGAAGTTGACACGCTTGACGTAATTGGCACAACACAGCGTAAGGGTTTAAAGTACTTAGCTGTTCAAGTAACTGCCATGCGGGCTTTACTGAGATTAATAAATATTCGTTATCGGGTTGTTGTTCAATGGCCAAAGCAGAATTACAGACAGTGGTACATAAACGTAGCGCAACTAATGAATACAGTACCTCTAATTCAACATCCAGTAGTGGGCGAACTTGATGATAGCCAGCAACAATAGTTTTAAAAGCGCTAAGAATATCTTCTTGGGGATTTTTTTCGCCCATCAATGCGTAAGCACAAGCTATCGCCAATTCGTTGATAATATGACTATGCACCATATCGCCAAAGTCAATCACGCCTGTTATTTTTTCAGGTGCATTGATGTTATCCACTAATAAATTGTAGTCATTGGCATCGTTATGAATGACTCCCTGAGGTAACTGAGGCAAAACAGGCATGGTTTGTGTTTGGTAAAGTGTGAGAAATTTTTCGACAATGCTGGCCTGTTTTTCTTTGAGTAAATATTTTTTACTCATGCAAACACGGTAACCTTGGGCTAAATCCCAATCTAAATAGCGAAAAGCACCAGAGTGTGTAAAGTCAGCTAGGGCAAGGTCAATTTTGGCAATAAACTGACCTAAATCAGACCAAAGGTCTTTGTTATGGCTAGAGCTATTGGCATCGGCATAAAACTGCCCTGGGATAAAGGTCAATACTCGCAAACAAAAAACTTCTTGCTGGTTATTCTTTATTGGGGTGATGCTTTCGCCGAGTTGGTTGTTTAATGCATGAGGAACAGCACATTGTTTTATTGTTAAGTGCGCCATTGCCTCATTTTGCATTGCTAGTTCAAGTTTTGGCTCTGCTGAGTTGGCAATTTTTACTATGTATTGTTCATTGTCATCTGTAGTCAGTAATAAGTTTTGATCGCAATAACCGGGAAGCTTTTTCAACTGCCCTGACAGTTGGTACTGCTGTACTAATAATTGAATAATTTCAATATCAGAAAACGTTGGCGTTTTAGCTGTTGTCATTGTTGCCTCTTTAAAGGTTAACCTGAGTAATACAACTCAGGCTATTCTTAATTTGTCTTAGGTTTAAATTGGGTTTATTTTACGTTAACAGTACGAGCTATTTCTGCAATCTTTGCCGCGTTTACAGGAGATTGCAAGCTAAACGGTATTAAGGTGAAACCGTACTGATAACTTTTAGCTGGAATCGTATATTGTGCATGCACTAAACGTCCCCATGAAGTATCACCACCAACACCCATTTGTTTATGATCAATATTGACGGTCACTAAATCACGAATAGGCACTTCTGCACCACGTTTACTGGTAACAGGCACTAAACCTGATGCTGATGCTTCACCATCTTTACCGGCAATAAAATCAATATCACTTTGCTTATATGGCCAAGCACTGGCGTTTAATACTTGATCCCCGACGGCTAGTAACCCTAAGTCATTGTCATCTTTTAAGGCAATCCATCGAACATCGGTTTTGTTAGCATTTTCTTGGGGACGAACATAATGGTGAATTTGATCTTTAACTAAGTTTTGATACAAAGATATTTGTGCAGATGTTTTTCTATCGGCATAGTTTTCATGTGGTCCACGGCCAAACCAAGCTAATTGTTGAAATTCACCGGGCATGGTTAGCTGGATACCTAAACGCGGTAAATTAGGTAATTCTTGCCCTGATTCAATCGTTAAATTGTTTTGCATATGAATTTGACCATTATTATAAATGTTATATTCAACCTGATAATTGCCTTTAAAATCTGAGCTGTTATAGAGACTAATCACTTTGAAACCTTCAGCAATTTTTTGCTTGGTCAAAGACTTTAAAACAAGTTTGTCACTGGCCGTTTGCCATATCGCAGCCCATGTTTGCATGCCATTACCCAAATCATTATCGGTAGGTGCACGCCAAAAATTAGCCCTTAATGGCGATTTAAGTAAGTGGCTATTCTTATAAGTGTACTGGGTCAACCAACCTGATTTTTTATCAAAAACTGCCTCAGTATCACCATTATTTACGGTGATGACTTCGTTATTATCTTGCTTAATCACCATGGTGGCTGAACTTGATTTTGCATTTTTTACGATAAGTTGTACCGGCAACTGAAATTGCTCATATGCTAATTCATGTCCAACTGATAATAAGCCCTGAGGCTCACGTACCACTGCACTTAAGGTGATAAAATATTCTTTATTATCACTGTCAGGTAATTTGGGTAACGATAAGCTAATGATTTCTTTTTTACTTGGTGATACTGAAGGAAGGCTCTGCTGTCCTTGGGCGAATAGTGCACCATCAGCTTCAATTTTCCACTGTAAATCAAACTGAGCTAGGTCAATGAAATCATAACGATTCTCAACAAGATAACGACCCTTATTAATATCTTGAACACTAAAGCGAATCGCTTGATAAACTTTTTTTACTTCAAAAGCATGAGGGTGAGGTTTGCGATCAGGTGTCATCAAACCATTGTTTAAAAAGTTACCATCGCTAGGTAGGTCAGGGTGAAAGTCTTTGCCATAAGCCCAGTACTTAACGCCATTTTCATTGGTGTATTCAAGAGATTGATCGACCCAATCCCAAATAAAACCGCCTTGAAGTACATCGTATTTTTCAATTGCTTGCCAATAATCTTTTAAGTTACCGACTGAGTTACCCATGGCATGGGCATACTCAATCATAATAGCTGGACGGCTAGGGTTAGACTCTGCATATTTAACTAAACGTTCAATTGATGGGTACATAGGTGCAAAGACATCGGTATAGTGTTCTTCGCCTGCAGGCTCATATTGAACTAATCGACTGTTATCATTATCTTTTAACCAGCGGTAAGTTGCTTTAAATATTTTCCCTTCGCCTGCTTCATTACCTAATGACCAAATGATGATGGAAGGATGGTTTTTGTCGCGCTCAAACATCCGTTGAGTACGATCTAAATGCGCTGGCAACCAACTCATTTCATTACCTAATTGAGTTTTTTTGTTGATAGCAAGGGGGTGAGATTCAATATTTGCTTCATCGATTACATATAAGCCATATTTATCGGTTAAGTCGTACCAATAAGGGCTATTAGGATAATGACTAGAGCGTACCGCGTTAATATTAAATTGCTTCATTAATTTAATATCTTTTTCCATTGAAGCCTTTGTCACTACATGACCGTGTTGTGGGTCTGTTTCATGGCGATCTACACCACGAATAGTGATCGCTTTTCCGTTAATGGTGAGTTGGTTGTTAACCACTGCTAAATGTCTAAAACCAATCTCATCACGTACAGATTCTATGATGTTGCCTTTTGAATCTTTTAAATTAACCAAAAGAGTATACAAGTTTGGTGTTTCGGCCGACCATAATGCAGCTTGCTTTAGCTCATCCTCAATAGATAGCTCTACTGTACTTTTAGCAGATACCTTAACTTTAGTTTCTTTGCTTAGTAACACTTTCATATTGCTACGTGGATCTAATAGTTGCACCTCAACTTTTTGTGTAGATCTTTTTGTAGCAAAGTTTTTTAATGTAATATCAACCGCTAAGCTGCCTTGGTCGAAATTTTTATTTAAAGTAGGTTTTGCATGAAAATCAAAGATATGCTGTTTAGGTGTAGCATAGAGGTAAACATCGCGTTCAATACCTGAAATACGCAACATATCTTGGCTTTCTAAATAGCTGGCATCTGTCCATCGTCGAATTTGAAAAGCGAGTAAGTTTTCGTTGTCTTTAATATAAGAAGTTAAGTCAAATTCTGCAGGTGTTTTAGAGCCTTGACTAAAACCTATTTTTTTACCGTTTAACCACACATCCAACGATGACTTAGCGGCGCCGACATGAAGAAAAACTTGTTTGTTCTTCCATGAGCTAGGAAGGGTGAATGGTTTTCGATAAGAGCCAATGGGGTTATATTCTTTTGGCGCGTCAGGCCATGTGGTCGTAAACGGAAACCTTTCATCTAAATAGATAGGATAACCAAAGCCTTCAGTTTCCCAATTGCCAGGAACAGGAATCTGATTCCAGTTATCATCATTGAAATTTATCGCTTCAAAGCCCTTGGGTTTGTTTTTTGGAGAGCGTTGCCAGTCAAACTTCCACAAGCCATTGAGCAATATGAAGTTATCATTTTTTTCTTTGTCATTAATCAGTGCTGCATCACGAGATTGAAATGGAAAAAGTGTGGCGTGTGGTGCCTCTTTATTAATCGCAAACACTTCATTATTTTCCCAAGGCTCACGCTTTTGAGCTTTCCCTTCTGCAAAAGGTGATAATAGAAAAATGATGGTGAGACTTATTTTTAGTAATAATTTTATCATAGTGCAAAGATTAGTATTTGAAGTAACAATAGTATTTATAATACAATTAAAATTTATAGAAGCAAGTTATTTTATGCAAAATTTATTAGCTTTCAGTTTTAAGAATAATCACCAGAATTTAAAAGATGGTCGTTAGTATCTGCTTTATCTACTGAAATTAAGCTAGAATTTTTAATTACAGTCATTTATCATACAAATATAAGTCGCTTATAATTTTTATGTAGAATTAAAACACAGGGTAAAGCAGTCAAATGGAACCATCACATCGTAATTTGGCCCATCAGGTAGTACATGAATTGGGTAAAAAAATCATGCAAGGAAGTTATAAAGTTGGTGATAGCCTGCCTTCTGAAGCAGATTTATGTTCCCAATTTAATATTAGCCGAACGGCAACCAGAGAAGCGGTTAAAATGTTAGCGGCAAAAGGTTTGATTAGCTCTAGACCAAGACAAGGAATTAAAGTTGTTGACTCAAAGCATTGGAATTTATTTGATGTTGATGTGCTTAATTGGATCCTTTTAGGAAAGCCAGACTTATATCTATTGAGACATTTTTTGCAACTTCGTTTTGCTATCGAACCAGAAGCCGCATTTCTCGCTGCACAATTTGCAGAAGAAGATGATTTAGAAGCGATTGAAAATGCTTTGGTAAGAATGAAAAATGCAACTAATGGCCAAGATGATACCCATGAAGCAGATATTGATTTTCATCAAAGTGTGCTCTGTGCGAGTAATAATCCTTTTTTCATCCAATTGAATAATTTTATTGGTACTGCACTTAAAATAAATATACGTTTTACCAATAGAATGATTGCAGTGACTGTAGCTGAATATCAAGCTCACGTTGATATTTTTGAGCACATTAAAAATAAAGAGCCACAAAAAGCCTTCGATTCTGCGATGGTAACCCAAAAAGCAACCTTAGAAATAGTGAACAAACAAATTGCGGCGTTAGAGAGCAAAAAAGCTTAAATATATTGGTTCAGTTTTTAAAGCTTGTCGATTCTCGCTTAACCAATCTAGGAATGTGTTTAAAGTTTTTACTCTCATTAACTTCTGCTTGCTTAGCTGTTAGCTTAAGCGCTATGCTGGCTGCTTGCATGGCCATTTCTTCAACAGGGTAATTGAGGGTACTTAATTTTGGTCTTGAATACCTTGAAAGCAACACATCATCAAAACCCAGAACTGAGATATCTGAAGGCACTTTAAAACCATTATCTTCTAGGGTCGAAATAGCGCCAATTGCCATCGCATCATTATAAACAAACATGGCAGTAAATGTTTTTCCTGAGGCCAATAATTTTTGAGTAGCAAGTTCTCCTCCTTGAAGCGTTGGCTCACCAAATTCAATTAATTCAGGATCAAGATCAACACCAGCAGAGTCTAGCGCTTGCTGAAAGCCTTTAATTCTTAGACGAGGATCATCTATTTGATGTTTACTGGAAATACAGGCAAAACTTTGATGGTTTAACGCTAATAAATGTCGAGCGGCAATTTTACCTCCCTCAAGATTATCAAGCCATACACAGCGATGTGCAATTTCTTCAATATAGCGATCAATCAATACTAAGCCTGGGACTTTGCTGGCTAATTCTATCAAAGCTTGATCAGATAATTTTTTGCTATGCACCACCATCACATCACATCTCCTTTCAATAAGTAAATTGATGGCTTGCATTTCAGACTCAGCAGTAACTAAACCTGTACTTAATAATAATTGCATATTGCTTTGACGTGCTATTTTTTCAACACCATTGGCCAAAGACGCAAAAAATGGATCGATGAGATCAGGAATTACAACACCTAAGGTAGAACTTTTTTGCGTTACTAAGGCGCGGGCATTAGCATTAGGGGTGTAGTTCAACTCCTGCACGACCTTTAATACTGTTTCAATTGTTTGTTTACTGACTTTCGGACCGTTATTTAATACGCGTGAAACGGATGCCACTGAAACGCCAGCGAGTCGAGCTACATCTTTAATAGTTGCCATAAAGGGTAAATGATTACATTGTTGAATTCTGATTAAGTTAGGCTGAATATACACTATATACTAGCGAAATATCAAGGTTAGCCTTATTTAAATTAGTTCTTGCATAAACAAGGGTAAACGATTACCCTTGTTTCATGGTTTCAAAAATGCACCTTTAAAATACAATGACTATTGAATTTGACCCGACCGAACATCCCCATCGCAGGTATAACCCACTCATTGATGAATGGGTGTTGGTTTCACCTCACCGAGCAAAACGACCTTGGCAAGGGCAAGTAGAAAAGCTTGATGAGCAACAAAAGCCTGCCCATGACAAAGAATGCTTTTTATGTGCAGGAAATACCCGAATTAATGGTGAAGTCAACGACGATTATAAAGAAACCTTTGTTTTTACTAATGACTTTGCGGCAATTAAGCAGGACACGCCAATGGCTAAAAGTGATGATCCCCTTTTTAAAATGGCAACAGAGCAGGGTGAAAGTCGTGTTATCTGTTTTTCACCCGATCATAGCAAAACCTTGCCGCAGCTATCAGTGAAGGAAATTTCTTGTGTTGTCGATACCTGGCAAAAACAATGTGAAGAATTAGGAAAAACTTATTCCTGGATCCAGGTATTTGAAAATAAGGGCAGTGTTATGGGTTGCTCTAACCCACATCCTCATGGGCAGATTTGGGCGCAACAACAATTGCCGACCTTAGTGATGAAAAAACAAAAGGCGCAACAGGCCTACCTGAGTCAGCATAACGGTAATTTATTACAAGATTATGTGATTAGAGAAATAGAAAATAAAGAACGCGTTGTTGTGCTCAATGACGATTGGCTAGTTGTCGTACCCTATTGGGCAGCATGGCCATTTGAAACCTTACTGCTGCCGCGTTTTAGTGTATCTCGCATCACCGAATTGAATAGCCAACAAAAGTTATCTCTGGCGGATATTCTTAAGCAAATCACCATTAAATATGACAATTTATTTAATTGTTCTTTTCCTTATTCAATGGGCTGGCACGGTGCCCCTTTTGATGGACAGCAACATGATGAATGGACTTTGCATGCCAGTTTCTTTCCGCCATTATTAAGGTCTGCCACGGTTCGAAAATTTATGGTGGGTTATGAAATGATGGCTGAAGCGCAACGAGATCTTACTGCAGAGCAAGCCGCGCAAAGATTACGTGATTTATCGGATATTCATTATAAGGAGCAAAAGTAATGACTCAACAAGCACTTGCACTACAATTATATGAACAGCAATTTCAACATTCAGCAGAGCTAGTTTGTCATGCGCCAGGTCGGGTAAATTTAATTGGCGATCATACCGATTACAATGACGGTTTTGTGCTGCCCGCGGCTATTAATTATGGCACTACCATTGCTGCATCGCTTCGTGAAGACAATCTAGTAAAAGTGTACGCCCATGATTGTGACCAACAAACAAACGAGTTTTCCCTGAATGAGATATCGTTCGATGAGCAGATGATGTGGAGCAATTATGTTAAAGGCACATTACAAGCGTTAATGAAAAAACACCCTGAAATTAAGGGCGCAAATCTAGTTGTTACCGGTAATGTGCCACAAGGTGCAGGATTAAGCTCTTCTGCTAGTTTTGAAATAGCTATCTTAAAAGCTTTTACCCAACTTTATCAATTGGATTTAGATGGTATCAGTGCCGCACTCATTGGGCAGCAAGCAGAAAATGAATTCGTGGGCTGTAACTGCGGCATCATGGATCAACTTATCTCTGCGATGGGCCAGAAAAATCATGCCATGCTGCTAGATTGCAAAGATTTGTCTTTTGAAGATGCGCCTATTCCTGATGATTTAACCCTGTTTATTGTCAATTCAAATGTTAAGCGCGGTTTAGTTGATAGCGAATACAACTTAAGGCGACAGCAATGTGAACAAGTCGCCAAGTATTTTGGCGTTTCTGCCCTGCGAGAAGTGACCTTGGAGCAACTTAATTCGGCCAAGGAGCACATTGAACCGGTATTGTTCAAACGTGCTCGACATGTGATTAGTGAAAATGCTCGTGCGCTTACGACCTTAGACGCTTTGAAAAACAAGGATATTGCAACGATTAGTGTGGCAATGAAGGAATCTCATGCGTCTTTGCGGGATGACTTTGAAGTAACCACCAAGGAAATGGATGGTCTGGTTGAAATCATCGATGGCGTGTTAGGAGCTAATGGCGGGGTTCGCATGACAGGTGGCGGCTTTGGTGGTTGTGTTGTCGCTCTTGTGCCATCGACTATGGTAGTACTGGTAGAGGATGCTGTGAACAGCAAATATGAGCAGGAATTTGGTTTAATGCCGAGCATATACCACTGTACTACAACGCAAGGGGCATTTAGATAGTTGTGAAAAAACAACAAACTAAAATAAAAACTAACGCGAATAAATAATTATAACTAAAAGGTACCAAATGATGGATATTGCAAACAAATTGGGGACGTTAGACAGCACAATTTTTATTGTCTACGTGATAGGGCTGTTGTGCCTTGCTTTATGGATTTCTCGTAATGAGAAAAAAGAAGGAGCGAATACAGAAGATTATTTTTTAGCCAGTAAAGCTTTACCTTGGTGGGCTATTGGTGCCTCATTAATCGCTGCCAACATTTCGGCTGAACAAATTATCGGTATGTCAGGCTCTGGTTATGCCATAGGTTTGGCTATTGCTTCCTATGAGTGGATGGCCGCCATTACTTTGGTGTTAGTGGGTAAATATATGTTACCTATTTTCTTGGAAAATAAAATATTCACTATGCCTCAATACCTTGAACAACGCTTTGATAACAAAGTAAAAACCACCATGGCAATTTTTTGGCTAGCGGTTTATACCTTTGTTAATTTAACCGCTGTTTTATGGCTTGGAGGTATGGCCATTGAAACCGTTGCTGGCGTCGATTGGATGTTCGGTATGATATTTTTAGCCGTTTTTTCTGTTGCTTACTCTTTATATGGCGGCCTAAAAGCGGTTGCTTTTACCGATATATTACAAGTGGTGTTATTAGTTTTTGGCGGTTTGTTATTGAGTTATTTAGCCTTAGATGCAGTTGCAGATGGGCAAGGGGTGATAGCCGGATTTGGTATCCTTACCGATACTATGCCTGAACATTTTGACATGATCTTAAGTCCTGACAATGATCATTATATGAGCCTTCCCGGCATCTCGGTATTAATTGGTGGCATGTGGGTGATGAACTTTAGTTATTGGGGTTTTAACCAATATATTATTCAGCGTGCTTTAGCCGCTAAAGATTTAAAAGAAGCGCAAAAAGGTATCGCATTTGCTGCCTACCTTAAACTGTTAATGCCGCTTATTGTAGTCTTGCCTGGTATTGCCGCGGTTGTTCTTTATCCAACATTAACAACACCAGACCAAGCTTATCCTTCCATGATGGCATTAATGCCTGTTGGCATAAAAGGATTAGTCTTTGCTGCCTTGGTTGCTGCCATAGTGTCATCGCTGGCATCAATGACAAACAGTATTTCCACCATCTTTACTATGGATATTTATACGCGTTTTAAGCCTAATGAGAGCCAACGTCATTATGTACACATCGGCCGTATAGCCGCGTTAGTCTCCTTGTGTATCGCCTTAATTGTAGCTGAGCCATTATTGGGTAAGTTTGATCAAGCATTTCAATATATCCAAGAATTTACTGGTTTCTTCACTCCTGGCATCGTCGTGATATTTGTTATGGGCATGTTCTGGAAACGAGCAACGTCACTGGGTGCATTATCGGCTGCATTGGGGTCGGCGGTATTTTCTTTAGCCCTTAAATTTGCTTGGCCAGAATTACCCTTTATGGACAGAGTTGGTTTGGTATTCTTACTGTGTTTAGCGCTTTGTTACATTGTCTCTATCATGGGCAAGTCAAATACGACAGACACCACCGACAGTAGTGTTAGTTTAGAGCAAGTGAGTTTTGCTACTACTAAGCCGTTTAATGTTGCTGCAGTAGGTGTGGTACTTATCCTTACCGCTTTATACGCCACTTGGTGGTAAGCAACTTAACTTAGAAAGCAATCAAAGAAAGGTCAACTGAGTATCAATTGATCTTTCCTTTTTTTGAAAGGTACAAACATGCAAGTTTTAGTTACGGGTGGTGCTGGGTATATCGGCTCTCATACGGTTTTATCGTTATTAGAAAATAATTATGACGTTATCGTTTATGATAATTTAGTTAACTCAAGTGTTGAGTCTATTGAGCGGGTTAGAAAACTGACGGGTAAGTCAGTTGAGTTTGTCGAAGGTGATATTTGCGACAAAGAGAAATTAAGTCAGGTATTCAAACAATTTCAAATTGAAGCAGTGATTCACTTTGCCGCACTTAAAGCGGTTGGTGAATCGGCACAAATACCGTTAAGTTATTATCAAAACAATGTTCATGGCTCTGTTTGCTTGTTAGAGATTATGCAACAGCATAAGGTACATAATTTTATTTTCAGTTCTTCAGCCACTGTGTATGGCGAAGAAAATGATGTGCCTTATGTTGAAACGATGCAACTGGGTACGCCTTCTAGCCCTTATGGTGCCAGCAAAGTGATGGTGGAACGTATCCTTGCTGATTTTGCTAACTCGAATGCAAACTTTAGAGGCGTATCATTGCGTTATTTTAATCCTATTGGTGCCCACGAAAGTGGTGAAATAGGAGAAGATCCAACCGGTATTCCAAATAACCTGTTGCCCTACGTTGCACAGGTTGCCGTAGGAAAACGAGATAATCTTAGTATATTTGGTGATGATTATCCTACCGCTGATGGTAGCTGTGAGCGCGATTATTTACATGTTATGGACTTAGCCCAAGGCCATGTTTCGGCATTAAACTGGTTAAATCGCCACGCTGAATTTAACGGTATTGAAGCCTTTAATTTAGGTACGGGTAATGCGGTTTCAGTGTTTGCTATCGTTAAAGCATTCGAGCTAGCCATTGATAACCTAGTGCCATTTGAAATATCGCCAAGAAGAGCAGGGGATCTCCCCGCATTTTGGGCTAATGCAAATAAAGCTAACAAAGAACTTAACTGGCAAGCCAGTAGAAGCCTAGAGCAAATGATGGCAGATACTTGGCGTTGGCAGTCAAATAATCCGAATGGATATTTAGTTTAATGACTCAAGTGGCAACAGAAGTGGAAACAATATTACTTATCAATGATTATGGCATGTCGGTTGAAATTCTAAACTTTGGAGCCAGAATTAAATCGATTAAATTTCCGGTAAATTCTAAAGAAACGGAAATGACGCTGGGTTACGCATCACCAGAAGAGTATCTAAATGATGAATTTTATTTAGGAGCAACTTGTGGCAGGGTGTGTAACCGTATTGCGGGTGGTAAATTTCAGCTAGACGGTAAGCAATATCAGTTATCCCAAAATGATGGTGAAAATTGCTTACACGGTGGTGATGACAATTTTTCTTTTCGTTATTGGCAAATAGATAGACAATCATTCACTAACAATTCGGTTACTTTATTGCTTGTTTCTCCCAATGGTGATCAAGGCTTTCCGGGGACGTTAAACTTATCTGTTACTTATCAGCTAAGCGCAGACAATAAACTAAGCATACAATACTCGGCTAATACTGACTTGACCACGGTAATCAATTTGACCAATCATTCATATTTCAATTTGGGTGAAAAAGACTGTCAATCATTACAATTACAAATGAACGCTTCTGCATACCTTGAAAGTGATGATAGTAATATTCCAACGGGTAAAGTTATTGCGGTAGCAGAGACAGATTATAGTTTTAGAGAGCCTGTATCAGTCGGTAATCGACAGAAGAATACTGAAGATAAATCGCTTAAACAAAAGAACGGCTATGATCACTGTTTTGTTTTGGATAACACTGCTTTTGAAGAGCCTAAAGCTATCCTAACTTCATTAAAAAACCAAGTTAGCTTATCTGTTTATACCGATCAGTCTGCAATACAACTTTATACTGGATTTTATTTAAGTGGTCACTTTAATTCTTATCAAGGTTTGTGCTTAGAGGCGCAAAACTATACCGATGCCGATAACCATAATCATTTTCCAACTAATATTTTAAAACCAAATCAACAATATCAACGAAACATTATTTTTGGTTTTGCGTCTATAAAATAGCTAAATAGAACTATACTTTAGAATGATTGAGGTACAGTGGATTTAGTCTAAATTTAGAATATTCATTTGATTATCGGCCCATATTAGCGCTTCACCATTTATTCTCTTAATATCACTAGTATTTAGTCCATCTTTTTCTGCACAAACTAAAGCATTTTCCCAACGACCTTGTTCACAGTACTTAGCACATGCAAGATAGGATGACATTTCACTGTCCTGGTTTAATATTGCCGATTTTATACTGTCCGATAACGCTAACTTCTTAATTGCAAGTTCGGCGGGTTCATTAAATATGGCATCGATTAGCGATAGTAAACCGATTAAAAATGCCTCCGCCGCATCTTGCTGTATTGACCTTGGAGAAGAAATAATATTGGCGACCATTTCACAGAATTTTCCACGATAAAGTGACAATCGTATAAGCTCATTTGAGCGTCCCTTACAAAGTGTTGCCGTGAATACAATCGAAATGAATCGCTTTAATTCACAAAGCCCTAAAGTTACTACGGCCTGCTTAATTGTCGATACTTCTTCTCTGCGTTTAAAGAAAACTGTATTTGCATAATTTAGTAGTTTGTATGTTAAATAAACATCACGCTTGATAATTTCAATTATCGTCGACAAATCTACATTGGTTGTCGACGTTTGATAGAGTAATTCTGCCAATGATGTTTCTGCTGGAGAAATTGCCCTAGACATCTTTATTTCAGGTTTGGAAAAATAAAACCCTTCAAAATATCTAAAGCCCATTTCCATTGCGGCTTCAAATACTTCTCTTTGTTCAACCCCACCTGCAATCAAATATATATTTGGATAACAACCAACACAATCTACAATACGCAATAAATCATCAGAAGTAATAGAATTAAAATCAAATTTCAGATAGGTAATACTCGGATATACAGGCGACCATTCCAAAACATTGTTAAGGTCGCTTAAGCAAATTTTATAACCAAGCTCATGCAAAGTGACTAAGGCTTGCACCAATTCCTCGGTGGGGGACATTGAAGCATCAACATCTATAACGGTAGAATCTACGCTTAATTTTTTGGGTAATAGTTCAATTAAATTCTCTTCATTAAAAGAAATAAATGCTGCACTTTTACCGGTAATTTCGCTAAAATTTAATTTTTCTTCATTAAGATTTAAATTTTCATATTGGTACGCCATCTCCATCATAATGTTTTCTATTTCATCAACAAAATTTAATTGATAGCCCAACAGGTTTTGATTCGCTTTAAAGATAGGTCTTCTTGAGACAAAATATTCCATAAATCCTTCTATAGCCTTAGTATATTTGTGAAATGCAGTAAAATAGTAAAGCAGTCAGCTAAAATGTGGATATTAAAACTTGATTAGTTAAGTACTTTATTCACTGTGTCTAAAATTTCTTGTTTTGTTGAAGGTTTGACAATATAGCCCTTCAACCCAAAAGAAGCCCACTTACGCACTATAGTTTTGTCTTTATTGCCTGTTAGCGCAATTATAGGAATTTTTTTACCGCCATTGACTAAGCGAATTTGCTTGGTAGCATTAATCCCATCTAATTTAGGCATATATAAATCCATTAAAATTAAATCAAAGCTATCTTTTTTAATTTTTTGAATTGCTTTTAAGCCATCCTCTGCCTCTTCGACGTCATACTTTTCTTTGCGCAGCACATTCACTAACATATCTCGATACATTAGATTGTCCTCTACGATCAAAACCTTAGGGATTTTTGACTTTTTAGGGACCGCTTTACTTTCAACTGTAGGTGTTTTGTCTTTTTCTTGTTTAGCAGCAACGTTGATAACATCTTCAACTTTGCCAAGTTTGACCTTTGATATAGCTTTTATTTGTTTATCATGAGCTTGCTGCGCTATTTTCTGTGCAACTAGTTGTTCTACCAAGGTATCCAAACCCGATTTAATATCCTGTTCAAGTGAGGCTAATAATGGTTTTACGTGCTCTTCATTAATTACACCCATTATTTCTTTTGGAGATACTTGTGGCACAAATTCTTTTGTTTCAATTTCATCTGTGGCTTTCAATATTTCATCTTTACTTGCTTCTATCCTGTTCAGAAGTTTTTGTTTACACTCGGCACTTTGATCAATTAACTCGGCTAGCTTTTCATCTATCTCGTCAAAGTTTTCCTTTTGAACCCCAAGATATTGGTCGTTGGATAAGCCCCTACGTATGCCATTATGAATCATAATTTTCAATCTGAATTTTTCATACAAAGGTTGATAAACAAAATAATTATCAAACAAGCCTTTAATACAGCACCTAAAGGCTAATCCAGATTCACGGTTGGAACACATTACAATGCTATAATGAGGATGATTAACCTGTTCTTCTTCTACTAATTGACTATAAATATGTATGGCTTTAGTGATATCCTCTAGCGCAAATAAGATAACAGCTGGCTTTGTTGTGGTAAGAAATTTGGCCGTTTTATCGTTGAGAATAATAGTTCTATATTCATCAATTTGTTCAGAAATAATTGTCGCTGCACCAGCAATATCATCCGCATTTTCGTAAACCATCACAACTTTTGGATGGCGACTAGCTAATTCTGCATGCTTAGCCTTCATTTCTAATTACCTCATAAACTTGACTAACCGATTGATGTAGTGACTTAATTTGTTGTTTGCATTTCGCTTTATCATTTTGCAGTGCAATTCCCTCTAACTCCTGCAATAAGTTAGCTGTGATCTCTGCACCTACGGCACTTGCCGAAGTTTTTAGGTAATGAGCCTCTTCTTTTATTCCAACATAATTTTCTGAATTAAAGTTTTCGATAATGATGGCAAGCGAAGCTTTCGCTTGTTTTAAGAATTCTATTTCAAAATGCCTTGCCATTTGTTCATCATCGCCAATTAATGCAATCATCACACTTCGGTTGAGTATTTGCCGTTTGATTTCATTCATTACAATACCACTTATTTAATACTTCTTTTAACTCAGTCAACTGCACGGGCTTACTAATAAAATCACTCATTCCTGCATCATAACAACGTTTGGAATCACCGGTCATTGCGGCACCCGTCACGGCGACCACTGGGATCGGTGGTAATTTCTTAGATTTTTCTAATTGTCGAATGGATTTGGTCATTTCATAACCGTCAATATTGGGCATATGGCAATCAGTTAAAATTAGTTTGTAATTTTTACTTTTCCATTGCTCGATTCCCTTTTTACCATCATTAGCTAAATCACATGCAAATCCTAAGTGCTTCATTTGCTTTGCAATAATCTTTTGATTCAACGGATTATCTTCTACAACTAAAATACCCTCTTTTAACTTTTTTTGCCCTGAAGAGGGGGATTCAATGTCTAGTTCTAAGTTACTTAAATCTATTTCGTCTAGTTCTAGCGTATTATTATTTAGTCTAATATGATTCACCGTTTTAATTAATTGCGCTCGTGTGAGCGGTTTTATCGGTAATAATCTGGCGCCTGGTAAATAACTTCTTGCTTCTCTTATTTTGCTTCTTTCAATAGCGAAGCTAATTTTGCTGCCATCTTCAACATCTTGATAAAAATCCTTGATAATTTTTTTCTGTGATGAGTATTGATCAATCAAAATGATAATAGCGTCAAATTTGTCAGTGCATTTCAGAGACGCGGTATTATCAAACAGAACGGTATCAGCGCCTTCAACTCGTAAATATTCTGCCCAACGTTCTATTAGACTAATTTTGCTTTGTTCAATCGAAACTAGAGCGACACGAGCTCCTGATAAACTCTCAACGTCAAGTGCCATTGTTTCTTGAGATTTCCAAAAGGGAAACTCTACGCTGAAGGAGGATCCTTTACCTAGCTCACTCTGTAAATCAATGCGCCCTCCCATCATTTCTGTTAACTTGCCACATATCGCTAAACCTAAACCCGTTCCACCGTATTTCCGTGTAGTTGAGCGTTCAGCTTGTGTAAATGGCATAAATAGTTTTTGTTGGACATCAGGAGAAATACCGATGCCAGTATCTGTAATAGTAAAACTAACCGTACAAATAAAGTCATTGCTTTGTTCTTCTTCAACCTTAGCAATGATCTTAATATTTCCTTGTTTCTTTGCTGAACTCTTGGTGAATTTGATAGCATTACCCACAATATTATATAATACTTGCCGCACTCTTATTACATCACCTTTGACAAAACATGGTATCCGAGGATCTTCAAAAACTTCCATTGTGAGCCTGTTTTTTTCTAATGTTGGAACTAAGGCCTGGACAATATTATCAATAACTTCCTGTATCGAAAACGGACTTTCTTCAATCTCCAATTTTCCCGCTTCAATCTTGTTTACATCAAGAATATCATTGAGAATAAAAACTAAGTTATTGGCAGACGTTTTTGCTGTTTCTATTAAGTCTAATGATTCAAACGTTTGATTTGTTGTTGCCAGTAAATCCAAGGAGCCAATAACACCATTCATCGGTGTTCTTAATTCATGGCTCATCATAGACAAAAAGTCGGTTTTAATTTTACTTGCATTTTCTGCATGCTCTTTGGCTTGTTCCAATAGATTAGTTCTAACTGCTACCCGTTCTTCAAGTTGACTATTAAGTTGTTCAAGTTCTTTCTGTACATCATAAATTGCTGTTTGGTCGATACTAATTCCGTCGATACGGCAAATTTTTCCATCGATATTTCGACTCACTTTTCCTTTGCTCAAAATGAACTTAGTTTCTCCATTTGAGAGTATTGAACGATAGGACTGGTTTAAATCTTTACCCGTTTCTAGTGAATTTTCAATTGAAGACAAGACAGTCTCAGCATCTTCTGGGTGCAATAGTTCAGCGAATTTTTCAAGTTTACCAATATCTTCTTCTTTTAAATTAAACATCCCGTTGGCTAAAGAGTCCCATGTCCATAACCAAGTGCCTTGACCGTTAACTTCTGCACTCCATGTTCCTATTCCACCTGCTTTCATCGTCATGTTTTTGCTATCTATTGCATCATTTAGGGCTGATAGTGTTTGTTTGATAATAGTACAGTCTGTTATTGAGCCAGCGATATTTTTTTCCTGTTGGTTATTTAAAAAAACTTCCCCACGCAACTGCAGCCAACGGATTACGCCATGATGAATTATTCTAAATTCGAAATTTAATGGCATATTGTAATGAATGTGATTATTTAAAAAGAGTTCAAATACTTCACGATCTTCGATAACAATCATTGCCTTAAATTGCTGCCAAGTTAAATCATCATTCGCATTTATTTGCACAAGCTCCTTAAATTTCCGAGAAAAACTAGCAGTGTCAGCTAATAAGTTGTACTCCCAAATACCAATGCAAGCGCCGTCAACAGCGCGATTGAACTGCTCAAAATTATTGGAAGTAGGCTGATATTTGCTTTGACTGCTGGGTATTCTATTAACTAACAGCCAATAACAACCCGCTTCATTATCAACAATAGAAACATTCAATAGCACGTCAATTAAACATTCCTTACTTTTTAATAACAAAGCAGAAATAGATTCTTTATCGCAAATAGCAGACAAAATATTAGTTTCAAATTTTGAGTTGTCTGGGAAGGTTATTATTTCTTCAAATATTTGATTTTTTATATTATTTTCAAAAATTCCAAACTCTTGCTCAAACTTTGCACTCACATAATATATTTCCCCAGTGCTTCTCACTTTTAACAGTGGAAATGGAAAATCTTCAATGAAATTATTTTTCTGTTTTAGCATTGCTGCATTCCTAGCCAAACGGTTTATTAAGTTTTTTTTCAAAAATAATATATTTATTAATTAGCAAAAAACTAAAATCACTATAATTTGAGGTATCTTCAGTTAACATAAAACTATTCAACTACTGTAACCATCAGTCGTTATTGTCTATCAAAAGGATAGTGCGTCCCTTCAATTGATAACTCCTTATGACAACGTTGAAGATCTGATTTCAATCGGATATTTTCATCATTCAAGTCGTGATGCTTAAATGCTTCTTGAATATTGCTGAGCAAATGCTCGTAATGACCAGTGTTGTGCATAAATTTATATACATCATTAGTATCAGTTAAATTTGAAATCCCCTGTAAGTCATTGTAACCATTTAAAATAATCCGTACGGTATTAGGGTGTAATTCTCTTACTTTTGTCAAAAAATCTGTTGACGTTATTTCGGGTTTTGTCTGGTCAAACAAAATGACTTGTATGTCAGTTTTTGCTAACAGTTCAAATGCTCGTGTTGAGTTATCAGCGACTAATATCTCGTAGTTATATTTCTTTAATTCAAGTTGCAGTGATTCAACAACATCGACATCATTTTCTACGATTAATATCGTATTTTTCTGTTTGTTGACTACATTGGCATCAATAAAGAGTCTACGCTCTTCTGCTAACAATGATTCTACTTCCTTAGCAGGTACTGGACGGCTAAAAAAGTAACCTTGAAGTTCATCACAATTATTATGAAGCAAATAATACATTTGCTCTTCATTTTCAACACCTTCCGCGATTACTTGCCGGCCCATTTGATGCGCCATCGCAATGATACTTAAAACGATTACTGCGTCATCAGGATTTATGGTGATGTCTGTAATAAAAGAACGATCGATTTTTATACGGTTGGCTTCAATACTTTTCAGATAACTTAAACTTGAGTAGCCAGTGCCAAAATCATCAAGACTAATTTTTACTCCCATTGCTCTTAGTTCATGAATTGTACTAAGCGTTACATCAGGGTTTTCTAGCATGACACTTTCGGTCAGTTCAAGTTCTAGGTATTCGGGTTCTAGGCCTGATGCTGCTAAGGCCTGATTTACCTGCATGATTAGTTTTTTGTCATTAAATTGATAAGGAGATACATTTACCGCCATGTTCACCGGCATTAGACCAGCCTCTTGCCATGCTTTATTTTGTGTACATGCGGTTCTTAATACCCACTCGCCTATGGCGAAAATTAGTCCATTTTCCTCTGCCAAAGGTATAAATTCATCTGGCGGGATCAAGCCAAATTCTGGGTGTTGCCAGCGAAGTAAAGCTTCTAAACCTATGATTTTACCATTGCGCAAGTCAATTTGAGGTTGATAATTTAAAAATAGCTCTTGCCTAGGTAATGCATATCTTAGGCTGTTTTCTAAATTGATACGATGCTGCAAACGAGCACCGAGTTCAGGTTGGTAAATATATAATATTTTGGGATCCGTTTTTATTGACTGATGGACTGCTGATTCAGCATTCTTTAATAAGTTTTCCCAGTTAGTTGCACTTTCCGGATACAGTGCCCCTCCTTGGCGAGCAGTCATAAAAACTTCTTTTTCTGCTAACAAAAAAGGATGCGACATAACATCATAAATTTTCTCACTATAAATTTTGATATTGGTTTTTGCATCTGGCACAATTAAAGCGAAATTACTGTCACCCAAACGGCTGATAAAAACTTCACTATCTAACACTTTGTTCATACGTTCAGATATCCCCTTGATTGCTAGTTCCGCCAAGGTTGAACCAAGTGTATCGCTAATATTTTTAAAATTATTAATGTCAACGATAATAAGCCCGAGTGTTGCTTTGTCCCGAGCGGCGCATATTAGCGCTTGATTTAGTTGCTTTTGAAATGATTTTCGATTGGGCAAACCGGTGAGCATGTCATATTCATCGAGTATTCGATTGTTATTTTTAAGAAAGTCACTGAGATGTTTTAATCGAACTAAATTGCGAACTCTAGCGAGTAATTCGTGTCTATCGAAGGGTTTGCAGACAAAATCTTCTGCCCCAGCTTCCAAGCCTTTAATACGTGAATCCTGATTATTTAAAGAAGTAAGCAAAACAATAGGGATATGCTGATATATTGGCTCAGACTTTAGCTTTTTAGTAACTTCAAAGCCATCCATAATCGGCATGACCACATCGAGTAAAATTAAATCTGGCTCATAATCTGGGATCATTGACAACGCATGTTCACCATTGACGGCACCAAAAACATCATACCCTTCAGCAGTCAATATGCCATTTAACATATCCCTGTTAATGACCTCATCGTCAACAACCATGATTTTTCCACATTCAAAACTACTCATCACCAACTCCTTTTGTTGTTTCAAACCAACAACAGGTTATTTAATGGAAACTTAAAAACAAAAAGTAAATTGAACTGGATGAGTACAGGAAGAGCATAAGCCTTCATTTGACTAAAATCAGGAGTATTTGATGGTGTATTAACTGTCACCATTGTTGGTGATTTCCATAATAGTTCGAATCTCATGTCCATGTTCCATTTCTCACTTTTCGACAACGGTCTTTACAACATCTCCTTGCCATTGCCGGATTTAACGGATAAAAATTTTGTTAGACCTAGGGAAGCGTCCAGTAAGTAGTCGAATTTTGAATGAATTTTCCGTGCTATCACCACTGTAGATGAGATTGCGCTTGGGGAAAATTTTACTAACAAACATCGTTGACCTCTAACTTACTTTAAATATAGTTACTATTTTAGATTACGCCAACAAAACGTTTAAACAACATAATTTATATTTATCCGTTAGTTACTTTTGCATTGCTACGCAGTTTAAAGGTTATTAAGCAATGAGAAATCAAACGATTTTCTGTCTACTTACCGGTTTATAGTCTATATAACATACATAGAGGTGTCTTAGTGCCCATCTTGGTTTCAGACTTAGTGCCTGATTTCCAATTAAGGATGAAGCTTGTCACAGGTGATAATCTTTAGGATTAAACAAAGGTTTCTAATTTATTTAATAAAAAAGCAACCAATTAATGAAGGACCATTATGAACAATCAACTTTCCACATTGGCACTTAGTCAAGGCGTATTAGTCAAGAAAATTGTCCCTATCATGTTGGTAATTTTATTTGGCGGGATTAATTATTTTGGTATATCTTCACTGCTCAGTACTTTCGGCTGGGTTAATCATACTCATACCGTCATCGCGTCAGCCACAGAGATAGAAAAACTAGCCATTGACCTTGAAACTGGGCAACGAGGCTTTTTAATTACCGGTAAAGAGCACTTTTTAACCCCCTATAATAAAGCACTCGATGAAATAGATAAGAAAATAACCAGCCTTAAAGAGCAGGTCAGTGATAACCCACAGCAAGTCACTCGTCTAGTCGAGATAAATAAACTCATCGACCAGTGGAATATCGAGGCTGGCAGTAAAGAAATTGATGAACGTAAAAAAGTTGGGCAGAACACTAAAGACGCGGATTATTTGCAGACAGTGCTGCGTCAAGGCACGGGTAAGAAAATCTTAGACAGTCTGCGAGAGCAATTGAACCTGATGGACGATGCCTTTGACAAGGCTGATAATCAAGAAGGTAAAATTCTGGTACTGGCCATTAGCAAGGACATGGTCGATATGGAAACCGGCGAACGCGGCTTTCTCGTTACCGGCGAAGAAAACTTCCTCGAACCCTATCATAACGGACAAGTGAGCTTGAATGATAATATTCATCGATTAAATCAACTAATTGACAACGCCTTCGACCGTAAAGAGATGGTTAAAGACGTTCAGCAAGTCGAAATGCTCAGCTTGCAATGGCTGCAAAAGGCTGGAGAGCCTGAAATTGTACTGCGTAAGGAGGTTACCTTGGGCAATAAGCGCTTTGTTGATATGGAGCGGGCATTGTCGGATGAAACCGGAAAAAATATTTTAGATCGATTAAGACAAGTACTGAAGCGCATGAATGAGCGTTTTGTTACCGCTCACAACCTACAAGGCCAAAATCTGATCATCGCCATCGGCAAGGACATGGTCGATCAGGAAACTGGACAACGGGGCTTTATGCTCACCGGTAAAGAGCAATTTCTTACCCCTTATGAAGCCGGACAAGTGTCCCTCACACAAAATATAGCCGCCCTGAAATACCTGCTGCAAAATAGTTATGATATTGCGCCAATGCGTAGAGAAGTTGATAAGGTTGAACGTCTTGCTAAAGAATGGCTCGATAAAGCCGGTGGGCCTGAAATCATGGCACGTGAAGAAATGAATGCACACTCAGTCACAATGAAAGACGTCACCCGCTTAATTGAACAGGAAACCGGTAAACGGATTATGGATAATATTCGTCAACAACTGAGTCAATTCAAACAAATTGAACAAACACTTATGGATGAAAGACAGACCGATGCAACAACCACCTCTAATGCCATAATGTGGTTGGTACTGGCAGGGACGATCATGATCATAGCTTTTGCAATCGCTTTGATGAAAGCAACAACTAATTTGCAAGCACAATCGGATGATTTAGAGCATGAACGCAGTAAATTAGAAGGTCAAGATTGGGTGAAAACCAACTATGCCAATATCAGTAGTAAATTACAAGGACTCAAGGCGTTGGCCACTTTTGCAGAAGTGGTCATGAACGAATTAGTCCCGGCGTTAGATGCGCAATTAGGGCTGTTTTACAATCAAGAAACGAACAATGATAATGATGTTGTGTTGACATTAATCGGCTCTTACGCTCATAAAAAACGTAAAAACGTCGCTAACCAGTTTTCCTTAGGGGAAGGTCTAGTTGGGCAAAGTGCGCTAGAGAAAAAAACGATTTTTTTATCGCAAGTGCCTGATGATTATATCCATATCAGTTCTGGAGCCGGTGAAGTAATTCCCAAAAATATCATCGTTTTTCCGCTGCTATTTGAAGGCAAACTGCTGGCAGTGATTGAAGTTGCTTCGGTTAAAGAATTTTCCAGTTTGCATCAAGAATTAGTTGAACAATTGGCACAAAACATAGGTGTGGTTTTTAATAATATTATTGGTTTGATCCGCACCGAGCAGCTACTGCAACAATCAAAATTGCAATCGGAAGAATTGCAAACCCAGCAGGAAGAATTAAAAGTTTCCAATGAAAGCCTGCAAAGTCAAACTGAACGGCTAAAAGCATCAGAAGAAGAGCTAAAACAACAAAGTGAAGAGTTGCGAGTTTCCAATGAGGAGTTAGAAGAAAAGCAGCAACGACTTGAGCAACAGAAAAAAGAGCTGCAACAAACCAAGAATGACATCGAAATAAAAGCCAGCGACCTAGCACAAGCCAGTAAATATAAAACCGAGTTTCTGGCCAATATGTCCCACGAATTACGTACCCCATTAAATAGTCTGTTAATTCTGTCAAAAATGCTAGCCGATAATAAAGAGGGTAATTTGACCGAAGCTCAGTTAGAAGATGCTAAAGTCATCAACGAAGGTGGCAATGAATTGCTTAATTTAATTAATGATATTATGGATTTATCTAAAGTTGAGGCCGGTATGTTAAATACCTACGTCGATGATGTTTATTTTGATACTGTCGAGAGTAATCTGCAAAAGCTGTTTACAAAGCTAGCATCAAAAACTGGCACTGAGTTTATTATTGATAGGGATGCAGATTTACCAACAAGCATAAGAAGTGATGGTCAAAGATTAGAGCAGATCCTGAAAAACTTTCTTTCCAATGCCTTTAAATTTACCGACAAAGGCTTAGTTACCTTAAAGATTCATAATCCAGCAACAGGCACTGAGTTCATTAATAAAGCGTTGACCGCAGAAAACTCCATCGCATTGTCAGTGATTGATACCGGTATTGGTATTTCAGCAGAAAAGCGTCAGGCAATATTTGAGGCATTCCAACAAGAAGATGGCTCTACCAGTCGAAAATATGGTGGCACTGGTTTGGGCTTAACTATATCTCGAGAGCTAGCCCGAATATTAGGTGGAGAAATTAATTTGGAAAGTGAGCAAGGTAAAGGCAGTATATTTAGTCTTTATTTGCCATTACAGTGGCCAGAAGATACTCCGCAGAATGTGGCGATGATTAATAATGAACAAACGGCGCCAATAGATACTAGTATAAGTGCCCCCAGCCCAGAGGAATCTCAAAATGAGCTGTTAAGTATTGCACTGTCGTCTGATGACCTTTTTATTGCTGATGACCGGCGAAATATTGGTCAAGAAGACAAGGTTATCTTAATTATCGAAGATGACGAACGTTTCGCCAAAATTTTAATGAATACGGCTCACAAAAGCGGTTTTAAATGTTTGATAACCAATAAAGGCAGAGATAGCCTATACCTGTGTATGGAATATGTGCTCAGCGGCATAATCCTCGATATTGGTTTACCGGATATTGATGGTTTGACTGTTTTAGAACAATTGAAACACAACTTGAAAACAAGACATATACCCGTACATGTCATTTCGGGAGGAGATAAGAAGCAAATATCTTTGTCTCAAGGAGCGTTGAGTTATTTGCAAAAACCAGCGAGTAGCGATGATATTGAAATGGTCATGGCTGATATCGGCAGTAATAGTGAGGAGAACATAAAAACGGTTTTGGTGATTGAAGATGATGAGAATCAGCAACATTCAGTTAAACGATTAATTCAATCGGATAATATTGAGCTAAGTTTTGCTGCAACGGGAAAACAAGCCTATGAAAAGCTCGATACCGAACACTTTGATTGCATTATTTTAGATCTTGGTTTACCGGATGTTAGTGGTTATGCCGTGCTAGAAAAAATTTCGACATTACCGCGAGGGCTTATCCCACCGGTCATTGTTTATACTGGCCAGGAAATATCGGATGAACAACAAAAAGTGCTGAGTAAGTTTGCTGCAGATATCATAATCAAAGGCTCGGAATCACCTGAGCGTCTGTTAGATGATGTTTCTTTATTCTTGCACAGCGTAGAAAACAAAATGCCAAAAGAGCAAAAAAAGACCATACAGATGTTACACAATGCAGACTCGATGTTGAAAGGCCGTCGATTATTATTAGTGGACGATGATATGCGTAATGTATTTGCCTTGACCCGACAGCTTGAGGATGTCGGTATGGAAATCGCCATGGCTGACAATGGTCAGGTAGCACTAGATAAACTCAATGGTGGTGATCCAGATAAAAGCAAAAAACCTTTTGAATTGGTGATCATGGATATCATGATGCCGGTGATGGATGGCTATGAAGCGATGAGTAAAATACGGAAGTTGAAAAGTGATTATGCCGATATACCGATCATCGCCCTGACCGCCAAAGCCATGCCAGAGGATAGGGCAAAATGTATCGAAGCTGGAGCTTCTGAATATCTCACTAAACCCGTTGAAATGGACAAATTAATGTCGATGTTAAGAGTTTGGTTATATAAGAGTAGTTGATAATGGAAAAGGAAGGCAAACAATTGGAAATATTTGAAATAGATTGCCTGTTAGAAGCAATATTACTACGTTATGGTTATGACTTTCGAAATTATGCCAAGGCATCTCTAAAAAGACGTATTCATAACCGCCTAATGCTTTCTAACCTCGATCATGTTTCAGAAATGATCCCTAAAATTCTCTATGAAGAAGGCTATTTCAGTGACTTCCTTGGTGACATGTCTATTACCGTTACCGAAATGTTTCGTAATCCAGCAGTCTTTAAATGTATCCGTCAGCAGGTAGTGGCTAAGCTGCGTACCTATTCGCGCATTAATATTTGGAATGTTGGCTGCGCCACGGGTGAAGAAGCCTATTCTATTGCTATTATTCTTGAAGAAGAAGGCTTGCTCGATAAGGCCCATATTTATGCAACTGATTATGATAATGAGGCATTGTCGGTTGCCAAAAAAGGAATTTATCCCGTGAGCGTGATGCAGAAATATACCGACAATTATCTAAAAGCAGGAGGTTTAGGCTCATTTTCAGATTACTATCAAGCAAGATATGAAGTAGCCAAAATGAAATCTAACTTAGGAGATAAAATTACCTTTGCCCATCATAACTTGATGCGTGATGGAAGCTTTGCTGAAATGCATTTGATCCTTTGTCGAAATGTGTTGATATATTTTAATCAGACCTTACAAAACAGCGTTTTATCGCTACTGCGCGATAGTTTAGTGCATCGTGGCTTTTTGGTGTTAGGTGATAAGGAAACCTTAAGTTTCTCATCAGTTGAAGATGAATTTGAAGCCTTTGATATGGAAAAACGTGTTTATCGAAAGAAGAACTTAACATGAAAAAAAAATACCAAGCCGTTGTGGTTGGTGCTTCCATGGGCGGAATGCAAGCACTAAAAATCTTATTGGGTCAGTTACCTGAACATTTCCAGTTGCCTGTGATTGTGGTGCAACATCAGGTCGCTGATGCAGATGGATTTTTGGTCAATTACCTGAACCGGCAATGTAAGATCCGGGTAAAAGAAGCCTGTTTCAATGAAATAATATTGGCCAGTAATGTCTATATTTCTCCGCCAGCTTATCATTTGCTGATAGAGGAGGAGAGAACGTTCAGCCTATCGGTAGATTTGCCGGTTAATTACTCGATCCCTTCTATTGATGTATTATTTGAATCGGCTGCTGATGTTTATGGTGAGCACTTGGTCGGCGTGATATTAACAGGTGCCAATTCAGATGGTAGCCAAGGATTAGATAAAATAAAAAAAGCGGGAGGGCTGACTCTGGTACAAGATCCAACAACCGCAGAAGCCCCTGAAATGCCAAATTCGGCAATTCAGGCAACGAAAATTGATCATATTCTTGGTATTGAGAAAATAGGTGTTTTTTTAAGAGGACTAGCAGATGACTGATGCCAAACCAACCATACTGGTCGTCGACGATGAACCAAAAAATTTATTGGCCGTTAGACGTATTCTTGAGTCTGTTGATGTCATAGTTGAAGAGGCAAACTCAGGACAAGAAGCGTTACGAAAAGTTATTCATCATGACTTTTTCCTAATTTTGATGGACGTACAAATGCCTGACATGAATGGCTTTGAAACTGCATCATTGATCCTTGAAAATAATCAATCCAGCAATATTCCCATTATTTTTGTTACTGCTGTCAGCAAAGAAGAACGATTTGTCCACCAAGGGTATGAATCAGGTGCTGTAGATTACGTTTATAAACCACTAGACCCACAGGTATTATGCAGTAAAATCATGGTGTTTAGAGAGCTATGGATCCAGCGAATAGCTCATCGAGAAAGTAGTATTGAATTGGAACAACTAAACAAGCAGTTAATTAAGATCAGTAAAACCTTAAAAGCCACTAACGGTCAGCTCAGGCATGAAATTAAAGAGCATGAATTGACTGAGCTCGCTTTACGCAGCGCACATAATGTTGCTGATGAAGCTAATCAGGCAAAAAGTGAATTTTTGGCCAATATGAGTCATGAAATCCGTACGCCGTTAAATGCAATTTTAGGCATGAATCATTTAGTTCTACAGACTGAACTTGACGACCATCAACGTAATTACTTGCACAAAATTCAAGTGTCCTCAGATAATTTACTCAATATAATCAATGATATTCTTGACTACTCAAAAATTGAAGCAGGTAAATTAGGGATAGAAAAAATTAGTTTTCAAATGGACAATGTTTTGCAAAATTTAACTGATTTAATGGTAATTAAAGCAGAACAAAAAAATATAGAGCTAGTAGTCGACTGTGACACCAATATTCCATTAGAACTGATGGGCGATCCCCTGCGGATTGGACAAGTGTTAATTAACTTGGTGGGTAATGCAATTAAATTTACCGAACAAGGTGAAATCGTAATATCAGTCAAACAGAAAAGAGCGGAGAATGGAAATATCACTGTATATTTTGAGGTACGGGACACTGGCATTGGCATTTCAAGTGAGCAAATGCAACAGCTATTTCAACCATTTACTCAGGCAGATAGTTCGACCACTCGTAAATATGGGGGTACAGGTTTAGGGTTGGTAATCTGTTGTCGTTTAGTGGAGTTAATGGGAGGACAAATCGATGTAGAAAGCCGGGAAGAAAAAGGCAGCATATTTTATTTTACGCTACCATTTGCTCGTCAGCATCAGAAAAAACGATTCCAGTTACCCACAGAAAAATTAAAGGCCTTAAGATTTTTAGTCGTTGATGACAATGACGTGGCTCGAAGTATTTTGATAACCATGCTTAACTCTTTTGGTTTTCAGTCGTATAGCGTTGCTTCGGGGCAACAAGCCATAGATGAACTTAATCGTGCATCGAGTGTAAAACAGCCCTATGATGTTGTACTAATGGACTGGAAAATGCCAAAAATGGATGGCTTAGAAGCGAGTCAATTAATCAAGAATAATACTGCTCTGTCTCATATTCCCCTAGTGATTATGGTGACTTCCAATTGTAATGATAATTTGCGCAACAAAGCAAAAAACATAATTGATGGTTTTTTGCTTAAACCTTTAACTCCTTCATTGTTATTCAGCGCCATTATGCAGGCGCTTGGTATCACCAAAATTATAGATAATCAAAAAACCAAGTTACCCGTAAATTTGGGCATTGAACAAGTCACTAACATTAAGGGCTCGAAGATACTACTCGTTGAAGATAATGAGATTAATCAGGAAGTAGCAACCGAGTTATTGCAGCTAGCAAAATTTGATGTTGAGATAGCCTGTAATGGTCAAGAAGCGGTACAAAAACTGATGCAACATCTACCGGGCAGTAAAGAAACCACATTTGATGCAGTGCTTATGGATTGCCAGATGCCAGTGATGGATGGTTATGAATCTACTTGGAAGATTCGTTCCAACCCTTTATTTGCAAACTTACCCATTATTGCAATGACCGCTAACGCCATGACTGGTGATCGAGAAAGGTGTTTAGCATCAGGGATGAGTGACTACATCACCAAACCTATCAATCCCCAGCAACTATATGCAAAATTAGCTGAATGGATCAAATCGAAGCAAGTAGATAAGCCTATCAAGGTAAATGAGCAGGAGCTAAACAAAAATAATGCAGTAGATTTGGATGACTTACCAGAAATTGAAGGTATTGATATGGATGAGGCATTGCTCCGTGTCGGTGGCAATAAAAAATTGTATAAAAAACTGTTACTAAAATTTAGTGAAAATAATTCGGCAGAGAATATTCGTCTTGCCCTCTCGTCAGGTAATTTAGACGAAGTAAAGCTATTTGTTCACGGCCTTAAGGGCACTGCCGCTAATCTGGGTATGACTTTTATGAAAGATGCAGCACATGCGCTGGAGGAAAAAATCAGTCAACAACAGCAAGATGCCATTCAGCAGTCATTTGAGATATTGCAGTTGGAGGAAAAACGCCTGACCCAAGCCATTTCTAAATGTTACGCCGACTGAATTGCAGCAATAACCAAATAAAGTAATGAATCAAATGATAGTACTTATTCCAATAGAGTTTCATTTATAAAGCCAATATAAAATACTTCTATTACCGGTGTAAAATAATCTGATCATTGTTTGCTAGTGTTTTTATCATCTATTAAAACAATAGGGACTGTCTCAAAGTTGCGACTAGTTATACTCAATCTTGTGTCGAAATTGATACACCTAATTATATCTTTAATTGATTGATTTTAGTAAATCCTTATTTATCAATGATTAATGATTGTTTTTACTGTGGCACAAGACTTGTAATAACTAATCATCTCATTAACAAATATAAGATGATTCATGGATATACAGAGAAAAACGGCCCCAAAGCCACTTTGGAAAAAATACTGGTATGTTTTACCTGTTTTTATTCTACTAATAGGCACTTATTCATTAAGAAATATTTTAGGCAATGCTTCTTATTTTATTGAAAGAAATACAGTTGTTATCGCCAAAGTAGAGCAGGGTGATTTTCGAGTGAATGTTCGTGCAACTGGCGTATTAAAACCACTTAATATTCGTTGGGTATCATCTCAAGTTTCAGGTAGAGCAGAGCAAGTCTTTGTTAAAGCCGGCGCGAAAGTCAATAAAGGTGATGTATTAGTACAATTATCTAATCCTGAATTACATCGTAATTTAGAAAAAGCACGTTGGGAGCTTGAAGCAAAAAAGGCGGAAAGCCATGTTGCTTTTGTGATGCTAGAATCCCAGATGGTTGATTTAACAAACTCTGTATTGTCTGCAGAATATAGCTACCAATCTGCGAAATTAAAGCTTGATGCTGAGACAGAGTTATTAGCACAAGGTAATGCGACGGTTTCTGCACTCGAATATCAAAAAAGCCAATTGGCAGTTAAGCAACAGATGCAATTTTGGCAAGCTCAGCAACAAAAAACTGAAAAAATGAAAACGAATATGGCGGCAACAAAAATTGCTCAACAAGCCCGTATTGGTTTAGTTGAAAATAATTATCAGCGAGTGCATGAGCAAGTGGCGGCGCTGCAAGTGAGATCGTCAACTTCCGGTGTGGTTCAACAAGTATCACTTGAACTAGGTGAGCGTGCTCAAGTGGGAGATAGCGTTGCATTAGTAGCAGATCAAAATACTTTATTTGCAGAATTACAAGTACAAGAGGTTAGAGTGAGAGATATAGCATTAGGACAGTTAGTGACTATTGATACTCGTACCAGTGAGATAATTGGTGAAGTGATACGTATTGATCCTGCGGTAAATGCGGGTATGGTATTAATTGATGTCAAATTAACCAGTAACCTTCCAGTAGAAGCCCGTCCAGAATTAACCGTTGATGGTTTAATTGCAATTAGTAATATTGAAAATACTTTATATGTAAAACGCCCTGTTTATGCACCAAGGCATACACAAATAGGACTTTATAAACTGAGCAATGATCAACAATTTGCCAGTAAGTTCTCGGTTAGCTTAGGTCAAAGTTCAGTAAATAAAATTCAAATTATTGATGGTTTAATGGTTGGAGACGAAATTATTATTTCTGATACCTCAAGTTGGCAAGAACATCAAGAAATTAAGATTAATTGATGCTTTTTTGCCACTAAAACAAAACGAAGCTAAGCAAAATTAAATTAGCAAATACACACTACTTAAAAAATGAAATCAGCACACAGAATACTTGCTGATACAATATGGAAATAATTATGACAGCATTAATTACCTTAAAAAATATTTGCAAAACATTTTTAACCGAAGAAATAGAAACGCACGCTTTAAACAGTATTAACCTAGTGATTAATAAAGGTGAATACCTTTCATTAAGTGGCCAGTCAGGTTGTGGTAAATCAACCTTGTTATCCTTGTTAGGGCTATTAGATTCGCCTAGTTCAGGGCATTATCAATTAGCAGGTAGTGATGTATCCTCTTTAACGCGTGATCAACGAGCAAAAATAAGAAGTGAACAAATAGGCTTTGTTTTTCAATCTTTTAATTTGATTTCAGATCTCACGGTATTTGAAAATGTGATGTTGCCATTAACTTACCAAGCAGGTAAATCGAAAAAGGTCATTGAAGCTAAAGTGAACGAAGTGTTGGCTAAAGTAGAAATGAGTCATCGAAAAAATCACTACCCTTCACAGTTATCAGGCGGACAGCAACAGCGTGTTGCTGTTGCTAGAGCTTTAGTTAATGATCCTGCAATAATCCTAGCTGATGAGCCAACGGGTAACTTAGACTCAAAAAATGCCGAGGCTGTATTGCAGTTGTTTGATCAACTTCATTATGATGGCGCAACTATCTGTATAGTTACTCATGATCCATCATCTGCAAAAAGAGCGAGTCGTTGTTTAGAGATGTTTGATGGGCAATTGATAAAAGATAATCTCAATCATGATCGTCAAACGGCCGTTAAACCGGTTGAATTGGCTGCGGGGTAAATACCATGTCGATGTTAATAGATATTAAATACGCATTTCGCTTGTTATTTAAAGCACCTAAATTTACAGCGATGACTTTAGGCGTGTTAATCGGCGGATTATCAATTAGTTTGTTCACTTTTTCGTTTTTATATACCATGGTTTATAAGCCCCTACCAATCCCTGAAGCTGAAACTGCAAAGGCAATTAACGTAGAATTTGATGGTAGCTATAACTCGATCACTGGTTATGAATATATAAATGTTAAGGAGAGTGTAACAAGTTTAGCCGAGTTTGGTGTTTATGATAATCGTAATATTCGTTTGTCTGTTGAACAAGCAGGCAAAGATATTTCAGGAAGTTATGTACAGAGTGGTTTCTTTGAATTTAGTCGTACAAAGCCCATTTTAGGGAGAACGATTCAAGCACAAGATACCAAAGTAGGTGCACCTTCTGTGGCATTAATTAGCTATGATGTTTGGCAATCGGAACTCAATGGTGATGAGAATGTCTTATCAAAAACCATGATGTTAAATGGGGATATTACTGATGTTATTGGGGTTATGCCACAAGGGTATTTATTTCCTAATACCTCACAAATTTGGCTGCCACTTTCTGATAGTGTATTTAATGTAAGTGCAGAACAAAGTGAAATTTATTACGCCTATGGTCGAGTTAAGGCCGGTTTTACTATAGAACAAGCTGAATTGGAATTGGGACAAGCAATTAACCAAATTTATCAGCAAAATGTTAAATTATATAACATGCCTGAGATGGAAAAAGGCGCCAAGCTTATGTCTTTTCAATCATCTCAAACCAATGGACAAGGCGGAATTGTTTTTGCCTTTTTAAACGGTATTTCATGGCTGATTTTACTGCTGGCATGCATCAATGTCGGTAATTTATTACTGGCACGTACCATCGAACGACAAAAAGAAACTGCAATTCGTGCCGCATTAGGGGCAACCACTTCTCGCTTAGTTAGCCAGTTAATGTGGGAAGGCGTTATAATTTCAACCGTTGGTGGTATCTTGTCATTACTTTTGGTTGGGGCTGCTTTAGATTATACCGAAATAGCTTTTCACTCGTGGATTCCAGGCGGTGGTTCATTTTGGTGGCATTGGGGCATGGATCTACAGACCCTTTTAATGGGCGTCGCATTTACGGTTGTTACTATTTTATTGTCCGCTTTTTTGCCCGCATGGCGCTCGGCAAAACAAGACATAAATACAACATTAAGAGACGGTACCCGTGGCGCACAAAGTAAAAAAGCAGGACGGATCTCTAGAATATTAGTTACCAGTCAAGTATTTTTGGTTGCCACGTTAATGTTAATTGGCTCTGTTTCTGCTTTTATATCACATAAGTTTATCAACTTAGAATTAGGCGATAACTATACAGATGTGATGTCAGCAAGAATGAATATTCCTGAACATAAATACCCTGAGCCTGCACAGCAGTTGGCATTATTACAATCACTAAAAGAAAGAATTGAACAGCATCCCCAAGTTGTTAGTGTTGTTGCAAACGATTGGCGACTTCAATCAACGGTGACATTGGAAGGAAAAGATTATGCTTCACAAGAGAGCAAACCTAAAATTGATACCATTACTGTTATTGGTGATACAGCAACAGTGGGCATTAATTTAGTGGCAGGAAGGTCATTTACCCACTTCGATAAAATAGGTCACCGCAAAACAGCTTTAATAAGCCAATCAATGGCAAAGCGATATTGGCCGGGAGAGTCGCCATTAGAAAAGAGTTTTCAAATCGAAATAAATGATAAAAATGAAAAAGTTTTTATTGTTGGTGTGGTTTCCGATCGCCTCAACCCGACTACGCTTTTTAGCCGGTTAGACAGTGCGGATGAAATTTATTTATCAGGATTACAATTTATCAACAGTTTTCAAATTGTCTATTATCGTACTTTGCCAACAACTCAAAACGCAGAGGAAATTTTCTATCAAGCCATGTTTGATACCGATCGCTCTATTGAAATGACGTATTCTGTACAATTTGCGAGTAAAAACCGTCATATGATGAGAGATTCAATGCGTTTAATGTCTAACATAACCTTTGGTACAGGTTTCTTTGGTTTATTATTAGCCATGGTTGGTATTTATGGCTTAACTGCAAATTCAGTGGCTCAGCGCACACATGAGGTAGGCATTAGGCGTGCTGTTGGTGCCAGTGATAAAAATATCACTCATATGTTTTTAAAGCAGGGTGCTCGCCAATTGGTTATTGGTTTGGGTTTAGCTGTTGTTTTGTTTGCTTTACTCTCTTTTGGTTTTCATAAGTTCACTCAAGAAATATTTCCAGTATATTTATATTTCGGTATTGCTATGACTGTCGTTGTTGGCTTATCAGCGATTGTAATGTTAGCAATTTTTACACCAACCAAGCGTGCGGTGAAAATGGAACCTAGCTTGGCATTACGATACGAATAAGTTTGTAAAAGCAGAAAAGAGTATGGGTAGAATTAACATTCTATCCGTTACTCTTTTTATAACTATCTAATTCTTGTTCATTTACTCAATATTACTTAAAGTAAGACATAACCTCGGAAATTTAAACGCTTGTGAATAAAAAAATCCTTATCGCCGATGATGATATTAATATCATTGCCAGTTTAAAATTTGTTTTAGCCGATGAAGGCTTTGATATTTTAGCCGTCACAACACCACAAGCGGCTTTAGAGAATTTGAAAACTCAAAGTGTTGATTTGATCTTGCTTGATATGAATTTTCAGCAAGATACGACATCAGGCGCTGAGGGAGTACAATTAGTTGAAGCAATCTCTGCACTTGATTTAAATATCCCGATTATCGTGATGACTGGCTGGGCAACAATTGATATCGCCGTTGAAGCAATGCAAGCTGGCGCAAAAGATTTCATTCAAAAACCGTGGAAAAATGAACGTATGCTTAGCGCGATTAACAATCAATTAGCGTTGGCAAAATCAGATAAAAAAGCACAACGACTCAGTCAGCAAAATCAATTACTAACGTCGCAAGCCCATCCTGGCAGTCGAGCTGGGATCATTGCGCAATCTCCAGGCATGCAATCGTTGTTATCAACGCTTGATGATTTAGCAAAAAGCGATATGAGCATTTTATTAACGGGGGATAATGGTACGGGTAAAAGCATGCTTGCTTCTTATGTCCATAGTGTATCGTTGCGGGCTGAGCACTCTTTTGTACCCGTAAACATGGGGGCAATACCCGAATCTTTATTTGAAAGCGAAATGTTTGGTCATGTAAAGGGGGCTTTTACTGATGCCAAGGAAAGCCGAATTGGTCGCTTTGAAATCGCAGAGCAAGGTACATTGTTTTTAGATGAACTCGCCAATATTCCTTTTGCTCAACAAGCTAAATTATTACGGGTTTTAGAAGAGCAAAAATTTGAAGCTGTCGGCAGTAGTAAATCATTACATGCTGACGTGCGAATTATTTCGGCAACTAACAGTGATTTATTGGCCGATATTCAAAACAATAATTTTAGACAAGACCTTTATTACCGGTTAAATACTATTGAGTTAAGAGTGCCGTCTTTAAGTGAAAGAGTTGAAGATATACCAGCGCTAGCGGCGCACTTTCTGCAATCTTTTAGTGCTAAATACCATAGGGCTTGTCCTAAATTATCTGAACAAGCCATTATAACAATGCAACAATATAACTGGCCTGGGAATATTCGAGAGCTTAGCCATATGATGGAACGAGTACTTTTCACCTGTAAAAAAGACAGCATTGATACCGCAGAACTGATGTTAACAGGCACTGATAACTCCGATAAAAGTAATGTTGAATCTTTGGATGATCCAACTTTGAGTCTGGATGAAATAGAGAGAAAAACTTTGATCAAACGCCTCAAATTTCATCGAGGCAATGCCACACAAACGGCTAAATCTTTAGGTTTAAGCCGAAGTGGTTATTATCGACGTTTGAGTAAATATGAATTGGATTAACGAACTGTGGCAATTACTCTCGGGTAAGTCAAAAACTCATCAAGGTAATAATCAACATAGATTAATATTGTTGGTGTGTATTCCATGTTTTTTCATCAGTGCCATCTCGCTTTATTTAGCGCAAATATCAGGGTATTTAATTGCCTTTATTCTCATTGTTTTACTGCTGCTTTGCATTTTTGTCATGGTAGCGAGTAAGCAAAATTCGCAATATCAAATTCGCACTTTATCTAACCTGATCGAATCGATGATTGATGGTGACTATACGTTAAGGGGACGATTACAAACTAACCAAGCGTTTCAAGAGTTACTTAATTCAATCAATGTATTAGCGGATACTTTGTCTAAACATAAAATAGAAGCAAAAGAATCACGATTATTATTAGAGCGTATCATGGAACAAATGGATGCCATGGTATTAGCAACCGATGAGCAGGGTTTTGTTGTTATGGCTAATGCCTCTGCGAATAAGCTTATTTTGGGGGAGGTCGATAATATAACCAATATTCAATTAGCGACTTTACCCATTGGTGCTGAAATTATTAGTGCAAATACTGGCATAATTGATTTTAAAGATGGACAAATTACCGGTGAACATTTTTTATCTAAAGAACCTTTTTTAAGTGAAGGTAAACAGCATCATCTTTATATGCTTACTAATGCCGAACGTTTATTGATGGAGAAAGAGCGTAAAGCTTGGCAAAGCCTGCTTAGAGTGTTGAGTCATGAAATGAATAATTCATTGACACCTATTGTTGCCATTAGCCAATCGATGCAAAAAAAATTAAAAACGGCAAACACTGAAATAAATAGAGAGCCGCTACTTGATGGTATCAATATTATTAATGAAAGGGCCGACTCATTAAGTCAATTTATTGCAAGTTATAGTCAACTTTCTCATTTGCCCAAACCGAATAAATCAGAGTTTAAATTAGCGCTACTGGTTAATAATCTTGCAGCGCTTTATCCGCAGTGCAAAATTAATTGTTCTTTTGATAGTGAGTTATTAATTGAAGCGGATAAAAACCAATTTGAGCAAGTACTGATAAATTTATTTAAAAATGCTGTTGAAGCAATGTGCAATAGTAAAGAAAAAACTATTGATATTAAAAGTAAGCAGTATGGGAGTTGGCAACATATTACTATACGCGATTACGGGGTAGGTATTGCTAATTTAGAAAATATATTTGTTCCTTTTTACACGACAAAATCTCAAGGCAGTGGCATTGGTTTAGCACTGTGCCGACAAATCTTGTTTAATCATAACGGCTCGATAAAATTGAACAATCATCAAAGTAAACAAGGTGTTGAAGTGGTGTTGTCTTTACCCTATATGGATCAATAACATTTGTACGCTTATGTTTAGTCACCATCACATCGTTCGGCGTAATGCTTTATTAAATTCATCATGAAAGCTAACTTATAGGCCGGGTTTCGTTAGTCCAGAAATACAATACTTATCAATGATTATATGGCGGTATTGTCATGACATGCACAGCTAAAGGTGTTGGTCTGGTTCATAAAAACAGTCAATTGTTGCGAAAAAGTGTATAGCGAAGACAAACCACTAGTTTCTGTAAACTGGTTAGCTCATTAACGAAGTAACTATGGTCATTGTTTGGACTTAGGCTTCGCTTTTTCTTGATACATGGCGTTATCGGCGATCCTATATAATTCATCTAAATTTGTTTCATCTTCAGGAAATATAGATAAGCCGAAACTAGCGCCAACATCTAAGTTGAAGCCTTCAATTATGTAAGGTTCGTTAAGTGATTTTTGATATCGTTTTATCGCTATTAGAGCACAGTGTTTACTATCCAAGTGATTTAAAATGATAGCAAATTCATCTCCTCCAACACGGGCGACGGTATCTGTTTCTCTTTTAGCCGCATTTAAACGTGCAGATACTTCTTTAAGTAATAAATCCCCTGTTAGATGACCATAGTTGTCATTTACCGGCTTAAATTTATCTAAATCAATTAATACTAGTCCAACAGATTTTTTTGTTCTTAAAGCACCTGAAGCGGCCTCAGCTAACTTTGTTTCAAATTGATATCTATTTGCAATGCCTGTTAAAGGATCATATAGCGCCATTTTTTTAATTTCGCTTTCATTTTTTACCCGTTCTGTTATATCTCTAATAATGGCAGTAAAAAACTTTCTATCTTTTATCCACATTTCGTTAAGTGATATTTCTACAGGAAATATAACGCCATCTTTTCTTATCGCTTGTTGTTGAATTATTGCACCCATTATTCTTGCAGGTTTTCCTTCAACACTATCTCTTACGTATTTATCATGTTTGCTTTTATGGGGATCGGGCATTAATAAGGTTACATTTTTTCCCATTACAAATTGTTCCGTATATCCAAATATTTTTTCAGCCGCAGGATTGAATGAAGTAATTAGCCCTTTGTCATTAATGGTTATTATTCCGTCTAAAGCTGACTTTAGAACAGTTTTTATTTTAGTTTCTACTTCTTGTCTCTTTTGGGCACTTTCTCTAAATATCTCAATTGAACGAGCCATCTCGCCAATTTCGTTTTCCTTTTGCCTTTCTGCTAATTTAATGGCAACCGTAAAATCTCCTTTGGCGAGCTTCTTCATATTGTTAATTAGGTGTGTAATTGGGCTGATTAAACGAAAACGAATCAACCAAAGTGAAAAGGTGATTAATGATGTCGTTATAGAGATGATTATCATTGTAAGCCTGTCAACTAGATTGGTTAAGAACTCTAGAACCTCATAAACCTCTTTAGATCTCGCTTGAGTAAGTACATAAATTTCCTTATCTAAAGTTAAAAAACCTTCTAAGGCAGCTTTGTCATTGACTGCTACTTGACCATCAATTTCGCTAGGTAAACGTTTTTCTATGGTAAGTTGATGTACATTATTGATTTCTTGATGATATAACTCTAAAGTTTTACGAATGTTTTGTAAGGCGGATGACTCTATTTTGGTTAACTCTAATGTTTCATATTCTGTTAGTAGCAGCAAAGATTCTTGCAACTTTTCTTTGGCAATCTTAAGTTTACCCAGATCTGATCGCAGAATGGCGTTTTTGAAATGATGAATGAAACCGTCATAGCCCATTTTATATCTCAGACTAACAATAAGACGGTATTTACTTTTCTTTCGATCTAAATTAGCTGTTTTTTGGGCTTTATTTTGTTCTTCTATTAATGTTTCTAATCCTCTAATAGCTAAGCCATCATCAACGTAGACTAATTTATCTACTTGTTGTGATGTTTTTCCTTGGCTAAAAGCTTCCTTAGCAAGGTTTAGTTGTTTCTGGTATCGATCAAAAGTTATTTGAATATTTTCTAAGGAAATTTGTTCAGATTCGGTTAATACAAGAGAATTGAACTGTTCTATAGTGGCATTTGTTTCAATTAGTTTAGCTTTTGCTGATTCAAAGTACTTGGGCTTAGCTCTTAAGATGAAATTTTTAAACTGATGTATGACGCCACCATACCCAAGTTCAGCTTGCAATGTACTTGTTAATTTTGCTTTGTCAGAGCGGTCGATTTGATATGTTCGCCAAGAATCGCGAACTAGTGATACATTCGATTCTATGATAATAATGCTTATAACACTCATTAAGCCTATTAGTGCAAATGCAAGACTAAAAATTAAGCCAACTTGTTTTAGTTTTAAATTCTTGAACATAAAGCTAATAAACCCTATATGGTATACTCATCCTAAGTGTAAAAGTTATTTTGTTTAATTCGTAAGATGTAGGTAACCCACAACTTAATAGTCGAATAGAAAACTGAAAAAAGCAACGAAATGAATAGAATACTCGGTTGTTTTGTTGATTTAGATCGAGACTATTAGTAATAGGCTACTCTAAATATGGTGTATTTGTTTGAATTTTAAAATGATACAGGGCTTGAACCAGTGTTCTGGTGCGGGATGTAAAGAGTAGAAGGTGCTTTCACAGCTGAGTTAATCGTCTGGTAGATAAAATAGAAAATATGAAACTGGATATAAAATGATGGTGGACGATACAGGGCTTGAACCAGTGACCTGGTACGGGTTGTAAAGAGTAGTAGGTACTTTTCCAGCTGAGTTAATCGTTTGGTAGATAAAATAGAAAATATGAAACTGGATATAGAATGATGGTGGACGATACTGGGCTTGAACCAGTGACCTGGTGCGGGATGTAAAGAGTAGAAGGTGCTTTCACAGCTGAGTTAATCGTCTGGTAGATAAAATAGAAAATATTAAACTGGATATAGAATGATGGTGGACGATACTGGGCTTGAACCAGTGACCTGGTACGGGTTGTAAAGAGTAGAAGGTGCTTTCACAGCTGAGTTAATCGTTTGGTAGATAAAATAGAAAATATGAAACTGGATATAGAATGATGGTGGACGATACTGGGCTTGAACCAGTGACCCCCGCCTTGTAAGGGCGGTGCTCTCCCAACTGAGCTAATCGTCCATATATATCAGAAATGATATGAATCTAGGATTTGCTTTTGAATTTAAATGATGGTGGACGATACTGGGCTTGAACCAGTGACCCCCGCCTTGTAAGGGCGGTGCTCTCCCAACTGAGCTAATCGTCCGGGATATCATTTATGTTGTACTATAAGCAAAAGTGGCGGAGTGGACGGGACTCGAACCCGCGACCCCCGGCGTGACAGGCCGGTATTCTAACCAACTGAACTACCACTCCGCAAAATCTTGCTTAACTGTCGATAAATATAAGTGGCGGAGTGGACGGGACTCGAACCCGCGACCCCCGGCGTGACAGGCCGGTATTCTAACCAACTGAACTACCACTCCGCAGAATATATTTATCTCCGAGTTTTCCATTTTAACGTGGACGGGACTCGAACCCGAGACAAAACTATCCGGTGTGATAGGCCGCTTATGTTAAGGAAAAAGCTAACCAACTGAACTACCACTCTGCAAAATCTTGCTTAATTTCAAATTTTTATACAGGTATTGTTCCTGTGCAAACAAAAGTGGCGGAGTGGACGGGACTCGAACCCGCGACCCCCGGCGTGACAGGCCGGTATTCTAACCAACTGAACTACCACTCCGCGATATTTGTTTACTCACAGCACCTTTATAAATAAAGATGGTGGACGATACTGGGCTTGAACCAGTGACCCCCGCCTTGTAAGGGCGGTGCTCTCCCAACTGAGCTAATCGTCCGTCTCTGTGGGGGCGTATTATAGGCAGATCCAAAAAGCTGTCAACATAAAAGCTACTAAAATTGCTAATTTTTTTCAAA
>Ga0209184_1000074_pt1 | contig 125717 bp, 107 predicted proteins | sample EN8Hudsemesocosm_2_FD_184627 | JGI IMG/M metagenome (GOLD analysis project Ga0209184, IMG submission 184627) | Methane-oxidizing microbial communities from mesocosms in the Hudson Canyon - EN8C Hudson Canyon (SPAdes) (version 2) | ecosystem: Environmental > Aquatic > Marine > Cold seeps... | reverse complement strand
ACTATTTTCTCTGTCATTCCATATGCACAGGCTTTGTAGTTATAATCGAGCATAAATGTTTTAGTTTTACACTCTGAATTACGACAATAGTAACGTTGTTTTCCGTAACCATTCGTCCCAGATTTTGTGATTTTTATACTGTTGCACTTTGGGCAACTTACTTCTTGATAACAGGTCATAAAACCAAATTATACAGGGCACCTACAAATTCGACCCATTACCGGACTCCCTTTATCAAACCCGCTCTAGACAGCTCTTATACTGTTTACGCAATGCTTTTCAGTTTGTTCTTATGGCTAGCCACTATTTTTGCACCAAAATTTGAAAAAATGCTGTCTATTTTAAATTACCTGCGCCCACATGCATTGTTATTACAGAGACTTGGAAAAGCAGTGTTACTTGTTGCTGGAACAGTATTTATAATCTTTTATCTTAAAGTTATAAATCCCATGTATTTAGCGCAAGGAAGAGTCTCTGCATTAAAAAGAAAAATAGCTAATTCTTAATTCATCAGCAATCTACTAAAAAAGGCAATGACATTTCTGTCATTGCCTTTTTTTATATTTACAGCTTTTATAGTCTACAAAAGAAGACTAATATAACTGCTTACTTATTCACTTACTTAAGAGGCGATCATGAAATTTAATCCCTGCGTTTCCGGACAATGTACTGAAGAAGGTTCTCATTGTGAAGGCTGTGGCCGATCACATGAAGAAATAGCTGAAACTAAAAACTTAGTGATGAATATTGTCAATTTTTCAAAAAAGCAAGGTTATGAAAACCCAGATGAATTTGCTCGTTTTTTAAGCAAAAATCTAACAAAAAAATTAAACGAACTACTATAAAGCCCTATTTAATATAAAAAGCAGATAAATGGATACTAAAGACGCTATCAAATCACGCCGCTCTGTCAAACACTATGATCCTGATCATAAAATAACAGAGTCAGAAGTAGATCAATTACTTTCTCTCGCCGCCTTATCCCCCACCGCCTTTAATATTCAAAATTGGCGGTTTGTTGTGGTAAAAGATATTGAATTAAGGAAACAAATTCGTCAAGCAGCCTGGGACCAAGCACAAGTTACTGATAGTTCATTATTAATCATTCTTTGTGCTGATTTAAAAGCTTGGAGAAAATCGCCTACTCGGTATTGGGAAAATGCCCCTAAAGAAGTACAAGAGTTTGTACTGCCCGCTATTGATGGTTATTACCGTGGTAAAGATCAGGTTCAAAGAGATGAAGCCATGCGTTCTTGTGGTATAGCAGCCCAAACATTAATGCTATCAGCAAAATCTATGGGCTATGATTCCTGCCCTATGGATGGCTTTGATTTTTCTGCTGTAGCCAAGCTAATAAATCTACCTGATGACCATGTTATTTCAATGTTTATTGCTATTGGCAAAGCAACAGAAGAAGCCGCCCCTCGTGCAGGACAATTATCATTAGATGAAGTTATTATTGAAAATAGCTTTCAATAAATTTATACAAGGATGAATAATGAATAAATTTCAGCGTCGAAAATTAAACTCACTATTTACACGAAATAAAGCCTGGGCAGAAAAAATGACTCAGGAAGACCCTGATTTTTTTGCACATTTATCAAAACAACAAACCCCAGATTATCTTTGGATTGGTTGTTCTGATAGTCGTGTACCTGCAAATCAAGTGATTGATTTAAAACCTGGCGAAGTTTTTGTACATCGTAATATTGCAAATGTAGTAGTACATACAGACTTAAATTGCTTATCAGTTATTCAATACGCAGTTAATGTGCTTGAAGTAAAGCATATTATTGTCTGCGGCCATTATGGCTGTGGTGGTGTAAAAGCAGCTTTTGAAGGCGGAGAACAAGGCTTAATTGATAACTGGCTCCGTCACATAAAAGATGTTTATCGCTGGCATAAGGAAGAAATTGATGCTTTGCCAACCGAACGTGAAAAAATCGACTTATTATGCGAAAAGAATGTTATCGAACAAGTGGCAAATGTTTGTCATAGCACTATTGTTCAACATGCATGGCAAAACAATAAAGATCTTACAGTCCATGGCTGGATTTATTCAATTGAAAATGGCCTTTTGAAAGCACTCGATGCTGAAGTCAGCGAAACAGACCAGCTCAACCAAATACATGTACTAAGGGATAATTAAGACCTCCTGCATTCAGTCACTCGACTCATGTATAATTACCGCAATATTCCAGACTTTATACTCTGGCACAGTGATTAATACATGAGTCAAAATGAACAACATTCCTTCACATTCTTCTAATTTTGAGCACCTTTCCAAATTAAGGACTGCTCTTGCTATTTCACAAGGAATAAAGCTTCTTTCTACCCTTAGAAAAGAATCTGAAGCAACGGTTTCTCATGACCAAGTTAAGCGTGTTACTTATTTAACTGAGTTATTTTCACGGATTCATCGTGAAATATTTCATGATTGGAAAAAACAAGCGACTGCTAATCACCGCCCTGGGATTATGACTGATGGAAAAAAACGTATTCAGTTTCGCTTAACTATTGAACAGCTTGTCTTAGATGCTGACTTAAATAATGATACCGCCATTTTTGATAGTAATGGTTTTATTATTAATACCGCTGATATTGCGGAAAGGTTAGCCAATTTTTATCAGAAAATGCGTGAGATCAGACCTTTTTCTTATGGCAATAGAATCACTCTCGATTTCTTTTTAACAGCATTAGGTAAGTTACCCGCCTTTAAAAGTGTTTATGAGCAAGGCATTGATTTTAGACGATTAGATACACTGGATACCAATGCTCTACATGATCTAGATAGCAATCTTCAATATATAACCATAGCCTTTGAAAATGCACTTAATCCATCTCGCTGTAGAAGCCTTAGGAATAAAGCCAATGATTATGGTGTATGGCCAGAAAATAAAGTTTTTATTTCTGGCGTTCCTTTTCTTTCTCATACCACAGAACAAGGCATTGTTTGCCTAGTTCTAGTTAATGGGGGCTTAGTCCCTCTTGAAGCCATTGAAGATAAAATCTTTGAAGCAGGCAAACAATTTGCAGACAACCCTGTAAAAGCATCCACACAGATTATTGCTTACTTACCTGGAACTGAGTCTCTAAGGGCGTGCGACAAAACGAATATTGATGGTATCAGCATTAGCCCTAATGAAACACCACCGTTATTTTGTTTAGATATCAATATGCTCACAAGTTTGCGCTCTCCCAGCCATACTGAGCTTTTAGAATTGATCAAACAATGTGAAAGTGATGATAAATATGCTATTTTTGAACTTGCCAACAATCTAGAATTCAAAAACAAACTATTAAATGCAGCTAAAGGTGATGAACGTTTAATTAGATCAGTTGAAATTGCTTACACTCGTTTAAGTATCATCAGCCAAAAACTAGACGATGCCTTAGAGTCTATTTTCAAAGGCAAAAAAACAGCCACTCATCCCCAATTATTTATGAGTATGGGAGGGGCTGGAGCAGGAAAAACAGCTGTTGAAGAAATTGCAGAAGCCTGCTGTGGCGATAATTTTGTAATAGCCTCTCTGGATGAATTCAGAAAAATAAGTGATTTATATACCGTACTCACAGCGGCTAATCATCATAGTGATGATTATGTTTACGTTGAGCCCTTTGCTAATCGTTTACGCCATATGGTAGCCCAACATGCTAAAAAAACACGTACCAATATATTATATGATGGTACTTCCATCCCCTATTCCCCTCGCTACTCAAACATTGTTAAGCAATTTAAAGCATCAGGGTTTCAAACCCAAATTACAGCCGTAGATGCTTTTATCGTAAAACCTGAAGGACGTGAAGATGAGTTACTTCGTTCTGCGGTTATTTGTAGTGTTAAATCTCGTTATGAACAAACAGGTAGAGCCTTACCTTGGGTTGTCACCGTTGATAAGCATATTAGAGCTCCCCAAGAGTTCCTTGCTGCCGTTGAAGACCAAAATTTAGAAAAAATTTCGCTGTTTGCTAATGATGGCGAGAAAGATCGACATTATTTGGTTGCGGAAAGCTTTCTGTTTACAGAGTTTGATATCCAAAAACTACATCAATATCAACTATCAGGCACATTAGCTGATCATTTGAGCAGCATAATAAAAAACCATGATCATTCTGTATTAAGAAAGCTAGCATCAAGCACAAAAACAGATATTGATTTATTAATTGAGAGAAACCCAGATTTTTCAGAAAGTAATGTTGCTTATCAAGTATATAACAGCCGCTTTGGGAATCGGGTATTGGTTATTTATAATACTCGCAGGCTAATTGATTTTGTTGAGAAAAGGCAGTTAAACCCAAATGCTTCAGGAGAATCAGGCTTACTTCATAAACCTGAATCCTTAGCATTTGATGTTGATCCTTTAGCGCCAAGACCTTGGATAAAAAGATTACAAGGGACTTCTGCTAGTAGTTAAGGAGCCATCCATTTAAATTGGGTGGGCAATTGCCCACCCAATTTAGATTAACCTCGCGGTCTCATCTGAGGGAATAACAATACATCTTTAATTGATGGCGCATCAGTAAATAACATAACCAAGCGATCAATACCAATACCCTCACCTGCTGTTGGTGGCATACCGTGTTCTAATGCAACGATATAATCAGCATCAAAATGCATCGCTTCATCATCACCCGCTTCTTTTTCTTCTACTTGTTTTTGGAAGCGTTCAGCTTGATCTTCTGCATCATTTAACTCGGTAAAACCATTGGCAATTTCACGTCCACCGACAAAAAATTCAAAACGATCGGTGACGTGTGGATCATTATCATTACGCCTTGCTAATGGAGAAACCTCAACAGGGTAAGCTGTAATAAACGTTGGGTTCATCAACTTGCTTTCTACTGTTTTTTCAAAGATTTCTATTTGTACTTTACCTAAACCATAGCCATCTTTAAGTGGGATATGCAATTCTTCTGCTACTTTAACTGCAGCTTCACGGGTATTTAGATTTTCAACAGTTAAGTCTGGGTTGAAATGTAAAATTGATTCAACCACTGTCATTCTGTCAAATGGCTTACCAAAATCATATTCATCATCTTGATATTTAACAACAGAAGAGCCTGTCACTTCTTCCGCAATACCTTTTAGCATCGCTTCAGTTAAATCCATTAAATCACCATATTCTGCATAAGCTTGATAAAACTCTAGCATGGTAAATTCTGGATTATGACGTGTTGATAATCCTTCGTTACGGAAATTACGGTTAATTTCAAATACTCTTTCAAACCCACCCACAACTAGGCGCTTTAAATACAATTCAGGCGCAATACGTAAATATAAGCCCATATCTAAAGCATTATGATGCGTTTCGAATGGACGTGCTGTTGCTCCACCTGGAATTGCTTGCATCATAGGTGTTTCAACTTCCAAAAAGTCTTTATCACCTAAGAATTTACGAATATAAGCTACAATTTGTGAACGAATCAAAAAAGTTTTACGCGAATCATCACTCATAATTAAATCCAGATAACGCTGTCTGTATTTAATTTCTTGATCTGCCACCCCATGAAACTTTTCAGGTAATGGACGTAATGCTTTAGTTAATAAACGAATATCATCAACTCTGACACTCAATTCACCCACTTTAGTTTTAAACAACTCACCTTCAGCACCAACAATATCGCCAATATCCCACTTTTTGAATTGTTCGTTATAAAACCCTTCAGGCAAAGTATCACGTGTTACATAAAGCTGTAATTTACCCGACATATCCTGAATATGACAGAAACTAGCTTTACCCATGATTCTACGGGTCATAATACGGCCAGCCACTTTAACTCTAATAGGCTGTTCGTCTAACTCTTCCTTAGTTTTTTCACCGTACTCAGCTAATAGTTCTCCACTAATCACATTACGACGAAAATCAGTTGGGAAAGCGATTCCATCATTTTCACGTAATGCTGTTAATTTTGCACGGCGTTGTACAATTTGTTCTTGTTCGTCTTGTTGGTTTTCTGACATGTTATTTTATATCTATGTTTTTAAACTGAGTTTATTTAACTCGCCTTTTTAATAGTGATGGCTGACATATTAAGCTGCATATAAAACAATTTAATAGCCCTCCCTTGCTGGGGAGGGTTGGGTGAGGAGGAGAAATAAACGTTCTTTCTCTATTTCTTTGTTTTCACAAAAAGATATTAATTTAAATATCCTCTCCCAACCCTCTCCATCAGGAGAGGGCTTATGAAATTTTGTTCATAAAGTACAATACTTACCTTAACTCAACCTACTTTATTATTTTACAAGCCACTCTTTAAACTGGCTTCAATAAACTGATCTAAGTCACCATCCAAAACAGCTTGAGTATTACCTGTTTCTACATTGGTTCTTAAATCTTTAATTCTTGATTGATCTAATACATAAGACCTGATTTGACTACCCCAGCCTATATCAGACTTACTGTCTTCTAATGTTTGTTGTGATTCAGCACGCTTGGATAACTCCAATTCATACAACTTACCTTTTAATTGCTTCATCGCTGTATCACGATTTTTATGCTGTGATCTATCATTTTGACATTGCACCACAATACCCGTTGGTTCATGGGTAATACGAATAGCAGATTCCGTTTTATTAACGTGCTGTCCACCCGCGCCACTCGCTCGGTATGTATCAACTCTTAAATCAGCTGGATTAATTTCTATATCAATATCATCATCAATTTCTGCATTTACAAAAACCGAGGCAAATGAGGTATGCCTTCTACTGCCTGAATCAAAAGGTGATTTCCTGACTAAACGATGTACGCCTGTTTCAGTTCTTAGCCAACCGTAGGCATATTCACCTTCAAATTTAATGGTTGCACTTTTAATTCCTGCAACCTCGCCTTGTGACTCTTCAAGTAATTCAACTTTAAAGCCTTTGGCTTCGCCCCAACGCAAATACATTCGTTCAATCATTGAAGCCCAATCTTGCGCTTCTGTACCACCTGAACCTGATTGAATATCTAAGAAAGCGTTGTTAGCATCCATCTCACCTGAGAACATCCTTCTAAATTCAAGTTCTGCTACTTGCTTTTCAAAACGTGCTAAATCTTCAACAACGGTCTCAATGGTTTCTTCATCTTCTTCTTCAACGGCCATTTCCAATAACTCTTCAGCATCGGTAAGGCCACCTTCCAAATCATTAATGGTATTAACTATAGTTTCTAGCTGACCTCGTTCCTTACCTAAAGCTTGAGCTCTTGCTTGATCACTCCAGACTTCGGGGTCTTCTAATTCTCTTAAAACCTCAACTAAACGCTCACTTTTAATGTCAAAGTCTAGATAATCTCTAAGCGCAGCACCTCTTTTACTTAAATCAAGAATAGCGTTTTTTATGGGGTTAATTTCTTGCATAAATAATTATAGTGAACGAATAAATAGTAACCGTTAATTATAACAGAGCAACAATCAGTTTTTCTTAAATAGTGGTAAAACAAGATAAATTAATCCTGCTAAAACAAATGGAATACTCAACATTTGTCCTGTAGACATCCCTAAAACATCTTCATATGCTGCTTGTTTAGTTTTAACAAATTCAAGAAAGAATCGTGCGGTAAAGACAGTTACTAAAAAAGTTGTAAAGAAGACGCCAACTCGATCTTTTTCATCCCTTTTTATATACATAAATAACAGTAATAAAAAGACACAAAAATATGATATTGCTTCATACAATTGCACAGGGTGTCTCGGCAGTAAATCTACCTTTTGGAAAATGACTGCCCAAGGAACAGTGGTCACTTCACCAAAGATTTCTGAATTAAAAAAGTTACCCGTTCTAATAAAGGCTGCTCCTAATGCAGAGACTATAGAAACCCTATCTATAAACCAAACATAAGATTGCGGTACTTTTCGTTGATACAAATACAGAGCAATTAATATCCCTATAATAGCGCCATGACTCGCTAAGCCCCCTTCCCATACAGCTAATATTTTAAAAGGGTTATTTAAATAATATGAAGGGTCGTAAAATAAACAATGACCTAAGCGAGCACCAACTATAGTGCCTGTCGCGGCGTAAGTCAGTAAATCATCAATTTCTTCTATATTTTTACCTTCACGCTCATACATCCAAGTCATTAATAAATAACTGGAAATAAAAGCCGAGGCAAACATTAATCCATACCAGCGGATTTTTGCAAAACCTACCGAAATAGCGATAGGGTCAACATCCCAAATAAAATAATCCATATTAATCCCAGCGGTGATCTCTGACCTGAACACGGCCATCAGTTATTTGAATAGGAAACGTTTCTACATTTTCATAAGCCGGCGCACATTTAACTTCACCTGTTTTTACACAAAATTTAGCGCCATGTCTTGGGCAAACAATCTCATCGCCTTCAAGCTCGCCACTGGCTATTTCTGCACCATCATGGGTACAAACATCTTCAATTGCATAGAACTTGTCATCCAGTTTAAAAATAGCAACATCAGTTCCATCAACATCAATAATTATATTTTCTTTATCTGCTAATGCATTTTCTGCACAAACATCAATCCAATCTGTCATTTTTCACCTTGGGTATATTTATTTTGCCAATCTGAGGGAAGTATAAATGAAGCTAAGAGGGTTAATCTATATAGCCTTGATACAGCGAAGCAGAATCAAGGAATTATAGATACACCTTGATCCCGCTTTATTTCATCAAGACTACCAAAGCTCAGCTTATTTGATTTTCATTTAAGATAAACATCATAGCGAAGCAGTTTACCACTAAAACTTTCATTAGGCTTTCCAGCAATGGGTTCTGCATAATCAGGACTTTTAACCACTACTCTTTTAGTAGCCGTTTGAAAAGCCATTTCAAATAACTGCTCTCTATCTTTATCATCACCCAATAAATCACGCAATATAGTCATCGACTTTTTAGGCAAGGCAGACTTTTTACGTTTTGGGGGGAACATCGGGTCAATATAAATGCATTCAGGCTTAGTTTCTAGGTTTGATAATACTTCGATAGCATTGCCAGAAATTAATTCGGGGACTTGAACATCTAGATTTTTCACCCAATCTACTTCAGATAATCGCGTAAAACCATCGGCTAATAATTCAACCATAATGGGGGAACGCTCAATACAACGTAATTCATAACCCATACGAAACATATGCAAGCTATCCTGCCCCCAGCCAGTGGTTGCATCTACGATAGTTTTGGTTTTTCGGCCTAAAGCTTGTGCTAAAGCACCTTTTTTAGGTGCTGGCCAAGAGCGTTGTTCACCTGGACGGGGCTCTATATCAACCGATAAACCGCCTTTTTTTAATAGATCTTTATCAATTAGCTTTAGACGATCATCACGCCACGTTAAGAAAAAGTCTTCAGCTGTATTTTTTGTTGCTGATTGATACAAAGGTACTTTTAATCTATCAGCAACAAGACTGTGTATATTTAGGGCGTTGTCATCTTGACATAGAACGGCTAATTTTCCTTGATAAGGGTATTGAATATCAGTTAGAAAATTCACACCTATCGTCTATTCTGTAGAAATAGAATTTGCTTCATTCTTTAACGCAGCATCTAAAGTATGCCAAGCCAATGTTGCACATTTAACCCGTGCTGGATATTCTCTAACTCCGGCTAATACAGCCAGTTTACCAATAGCTTCTAGATCAACATCTTCTTCTTTGCCTGTGGTCATTTCATGAAATTGCGTGAATAAAGCTTCTGCTTCTGCTTCTGTTTTACCTTTTACAATTTCTGTCATTAATGACACTGAGGCGGTTGAGATTGCACAACCCGATCCTTGAAAGCTGGCATCGGTAATTTGATCACCATCCATTTTCAAAAATAAAGTTAATCTATCACCACATAAAGGGTTAAAACCTTCTACTTCTCTATCCGCATTTTCCATCACTCTAAAATTACGTGGATTTCTATTGTGATCAAAAATCACTTCCTGGTAAAGATCGCGTAAATCATCAAACATTAACCAAATACCTCTATAAGTTGTTCTATTCCATTCATTAATACATCAATTTCTTCTTTGGTATTATACATAGCAAAAGAAGCTCTTGCGGTTGCAGGCACTTCAAAAAAGTCCATCACAGGCATGGCGCAATGATGCCCTGCTCTTATTGCAATACCTAAGCTATCCAGCATAGTACCAATATCATGCGGATGAATCTTATCTAATACAAAGGATAAAATAGCGCCTTTATCTTTTGCTTCACCAATAATTCTTAAGCCTTCAATTTTGCTGGCTTTTTCAGTTGCGTAATCTAATAGTTCAGCCTCATAAGCAGAAATATTATCCATGCCTATTTCAGTAAGATAATCAATCGCGGCCCCTAAACCTACTACATCTGCAATGCTTGGCGTGCCTGCTTCAAATTTGTATGGCAATGCATTGTATTCAGTATCTTCAAAAGTTACTTTACGAATCATATCGCCACCGCCTTGGTATGGAGGCATTGCCTCTAATAAAGCTTGCTTACCATATAACACGCCAATTCCCGCAGGTGCATATAGTTTATGACCAGAAAACACATAAAAATCACAATCTAGTTCTTGCACATCAACCGACATATGAGGAATGGCTTGAGCGCCATCTAATAATACGGGGATATTTTTAGCTTTAGCCGCTGCAATAATCTTTTTAACAGGATTGACCGTACCTAAAGCATTAGACATATGAACCACTGAAACTAGCTTAGTTCTATCACTAATCAGCTTTTCAAATTCTTCATAGATTAATTCACCTTGCAAATTAATGGGTGCTACTTTTAAAACAGCACCAGTCTCTTCACAAAACATTTGCCAAGGCACAATATTAGAATGATGCTCCATCGCAGTGATTAATATTTCATCACCTTTTTTGATATTAACTTTTGCAAAAGTAGCTGCGATCAGGTTAATGGCTTCGGTTGCCCCTCTAACAAAAATAATTTCTTTAGTGCTTTTGGCATTGATAAAGTTTTTAACTTTTTCTCGTGCGCCTTCATAACGATCCGTCGATTTAATACTTAGGGTATGTACTCCACGATGCACATTGGCATATTCATGCATATACAGATGAGAGATACTATCAATGACAGCTTGAGGCTTTTGACAAGTGGCCGCATTATCCAGATAAACTAAAGGTTTGTTACGAATTTTCTCTTTTAAAATAGGAAAATCAGCACGAATTTTTTCTATGGGGAATGTTGTCATTTTGTTTTATGTTTTTCTGTAATAAGTTGCTAAATGAGCAACCGCGTATTATATTCTAAATTGATTTATCTAATTTCTTTTTGATTATGTCTGTAACCACTGATAATTTTTGTAAAAAGCATTTAACTAACCTTGATGAATGGAAAAGGTTAGGAGAAGCTAATATATTCCCACCTGGCAGTCGTGTTGAACTTATTAATGGAGAAATTATTGATATGGCACCTATAGGCAGCAATCACTCTGGAAAAATTAACCGGCTCACCCAACTTTTAGTCCGCTTAGTATCGAACCAAGCCGTTGTTAGCATACAAAATCCTGTACAGCTGGGGGATTTATCAGAGCCAGAACCTGACTTAATGCTATTAAAGCCAAATGATGATTTCTATAGTTCTCAGCACCCTCAGGCTAACGATGTTCTGTTATTAATTGAAGTGGCAGATAGCTCCTTAAAATTTGATCAAAACCAAAAGCTTCGTTTATATGCTATGCATAATATTTCTGAGTATTGGTTATTAAATATCAAAGATTGCTGTATCGAAGTTTACCGCCAACCTCACGATGGACTTTATGCTGAAAAAAACACTTTACGTTCAGGTGATAAAATCACTTTATCTCAACTAAAAAACATCACTATTAATATTTCTGATATTTTGTAGAGCGGACTTCAGTCCGCTATAGTCAAACTACCCTGTAAATTGCAGACTAAAGTCCGCTCTACAACCATTCACTATCAATGCCTGATTGAGGGAACACTTGCAATAAGTTCTTCAACAAAATAACTTTCAATACTTTCAATTTCACTTTATCAACCATTTCATTTGCAAAAGCAAATGTCAGCATATTTCTGGCTGTTTCTTCATCTATACAGCGCGCTTGTAGATAGAAAATAGATTTTTCGTCTAATTGCCCTACTGTTACACCATGCGCACATTTCACATCATCAGCATAAATCTCTAGCTGTGGCTTGGTGTCCGCTTCAGCATCATTAGATAACAACAAATTACGATTATTCATGGCTGAATCGGTTTTTTGAGCATCTTCCGCTACATAAACCATGCCTTGAAAAACACCTCTGGCACGTTGATTCAAAACACCTTTATACAATTCATTACTGATTGCATGAGGCTTTAAATGATTAATACGGGTGTGATTATCAATATGTTGACGCTTATTACCTAGATACAAACCATTTAAATCACATTCTGAGGCAATATCTAAATCGGTATGCACATCATTTCTAGCTAACAATCCACCAAAAGCAAAGTTATGATGATTAAAACGACTATCTCTCGCTTGCTTAACGTAAGTACCACCAAAGTGATAAGCTTTTTCACCTTCACTTTGTACTTTATACAGGCTTAAGCTAGCATTCTTTTCAACGAAGACTTCAGTAACCGAAGCTGTTAAATAATTATCATCAACACCAACAAAGGTTTCAATCACGTTAACTTCTGCCATTTCTTCAGCAATAAGTACATTACGAGTGCTTGCTAAACATTCCGTTTCAGTCACTACATGTAATAACTGAATGGGTTGATCTACAACTTTTTTAGCAGGAATATGAACAAATAAACCATCACTAAACCAGGCTGTATTAAATACTACAAAACTATGCTCTTCATTGCTAACAGCTTTACTTAAATAGCGCTCTAAAAGTTCTGGTTTTTGTTCTAAAGCATCAGCCATACTCAGCACTAAAATATCTTTATCCAAACCCTCTAATGAAGAATGCTGTTTAGAAAAACGACCATTAATCAAAACAATCGTCAAAGCCCCTTCCAGTTGATTTTCAGTTAAAAGAGCCTGATCAAAAACAGCTTCAGATAAATCTAATGAAGGTGCAAATAATTTTTTCTCAATAGCCGAAACATTGGTGTAACGCCATTCTTCTTCTCTTAATGAAGGAAAACCCTGATCAGAAAAACAATTAAAAGCTTCAGCTCTTAATGTTTTAAGCCAAGCAAGAGATTGCCCTGGCAATAAGTCAGCTGTTTTTTCATATTCTGCAATATAACGACTTGTCATTATGCTGCCTGCCCTTCAACCCACTGGTAGCCTTTTGCTTCCAGTTCTAATGCTAACTCTGGACCACCTGACTTGACGATTTGACCATCAGCTAAAACATGAACAATATCAGGTTTTATATAATCTAATAGGCGTTGGTAATGGGTAATCATTAAAAATGAACGTTCAGTTGAACGCAGTGAATTAACTCCTTCTGCTACAACTTTTAGTGCATCAATATCTAGACCTGAATCAGTTTCATCTAGGATACACATTTTTGGTTCTAAAATAGCCGCTTGTAGAATTTCATTACGTTTTTTCTCACCGCCAGAAAAACCTTCATTAACCGCACGGTATAAAAACTTTTCATCCATCTCTAATAATTTGATTTTATCTTTAACCATGGTTAAAAAATCCATCGCATCTACTTCATCTAAACCATGATGTTTACGAATTGAATTTAAAGCAGCTTTCAACATATAAATATTACTGACACCAGGAATTTCTACAGGGTATTGAAAAGCTAAAAATACACCTTCACGTGCTCTGATTTCAGGATCCATATCCAGTAAATCTTGCCCCATATAGGTCACTTTACCTTCAGTAATGTTATAACCTGGCTTACCTGAAAGAACATGAGACAAGGTACTTTTACCTGCACCATTTGGTCCCATAATAGCGTGAACTTCACCTGCGTTAATTTCTAAGTTAAGCCCTTTTAGAATAGGCTTGTCTCCAACACTGACATGAAGGTTTTCTATCTTAAGCATTTTATTTCCTGATTTATCGTTGTATCTCGTTCCCACGCCTTGCGTGGGAATGCAGTTATTGACGCGCTTGCGTCTGGGACGCAGGCGCGTCCGTTATGCGTTACCACGCAGAGCGTGGGAACGAGGTATATATTTTTTTAGCCTACTGAACCTTCTAGGCTTATTCCTAGTAGAGCCTGTGCTTCTACAGCAAATTCCATGGGTAACTCTTTAAAGACTTCTTTACAAAAACCATTCACAATCATGGATACCGCATCTTCTGCTGATAAGCCACGTTGTTGACAGAAGAATAATTGATCTTCACTGATTTTTGAAGTAGTAGCTTCATGCTCTACTTGTGCAGATGGTGTTTTCACCTCCACATAAGGAAAAGTATGCGCCCCACATCTGTCACCCACTAATAAGGAATCACACTGGGTATAGTTACGTGCATTTTCTGCACCCTTACCTACTTTAACCAAACCTCGATAAGTATTTTGTGCTTTACCGGCTGAAATACCTTTAGAAATAATGGTACTTTTAGTATTTTTACCAATATGAATCATCTTGGTGCCTGTATCGGCCTGTTGATAATTATTGGTTAATGCAACCGAATAAAACTCACCCACTGAATTATCACCTAACAGAACACAACTAGGATATTTCCAGGTAATCGCCGAACCTGTCTCTACTTGTGTCCAAGAAACTTTAGCGTTATCACCACGACATTCTGCACGCTTAGTAACGAAATTATAAATACCACCTACGCCATTTTCATCGCCTGGATACCAATTTTGTACTGTTGAATATTTGATTTCTGCATTCTTCATCGCAACCAGCTCAACTACAGCCGCATGCAATTGATTTTCATCACGCATTGGTGCAGTACAACCTTCAAGATAGCTGACATGACTATCTTCATCAGCAATAATTAAAGTACGTTCAAACTGCCCTGTATTAGCTGCATTAATTCTAAAATAAGTTGATAATTCCATTGGGCAACGAACGCCCTTAGGGATATAAACAAAAGAACCATCAGTGAATACCGCTGCATTTAAAGCAGCAAAAAAGTTATCCCCTTCTGGCACAACAGTCCCTAAATATTGTTTAACTAATTCAGGGTACTCTTGCAACGCTTCTGATATAGGGCAAAAAATAACCCCTGCATCTTTCAATTTACCTTTAAAAGTTGTCGCTACAGAAACGCTATCAAACACAGCATCTACAGCAACACCGGCTAAACGTTCTTGTTCATCTAAAGGAATACCTAGCTTTTTATAAGTATCTAATAGTTCAGGATCAACCTCATCCAGACTTTGTGGTTTATCAGAATCTTTTTTAGGTGCTGAATAATAACTAATTGCCTGATAATCAATCGGTTCAATATTCAACTGAGCCCAATCAGGATCTTTCATAGTTTGCCAATGACGGAATGCCTTAAGGCGATATTCCAACATAAATTCTGGCTCATTCTTAATTTTGGATAGTTTGGCAATCACCTCTTCATCCAAGCCAGGAGGAAAGGTTTCTACTTCAATATCAGTAACAAAACCTTGGGTATATTCCTGAGCAATCAGGTTTTCAACTTCTTTAGCACTTGATGACATAAATGACTCTATCTATATAAACTACTGACGGGGATTGTTATTTCTACTGGCGATTTGACCGGCATGATCATATCGGCCAAGGTAACTGAATCCAGCGCATTAAATACTTTTTGGTTAATCAAACCCCAGTTTCCTTGAATATCACAACCACTGGCTTGATCACAATTTTTATGAGAGACATTGCATTCAGTTAAAGCAATAGGGCCTTCTAATGCACTAATTACTGTAGCCACAGTAATTTTTTCAGGTGCTCTTGCTAATAAATAGCCTCCTTTCGCCCCTCTAACAGATGTTAAAACATGTGCTCTAAGCAAAAGTTTAAGGATTTTACTTACCGTGGGTAAAGCAATACCTGTAACCTGAGAAATTTCCAGTGCAGCATGCATCCCTAACTGATCTTTAGCCATAAAGCTTAAAATAACCGTTGCATAGTCTGTTAATTTACTTAACTTTAACATTACCTCTCCAATCACAATAAGGACTATTTTAGTACTATTTAAATCCCGAGTAAAGCACTAGGTTATTTTTTTGAATTTATTAGGCCTTTAAAATAATAAAACGGAGAGATAATGCTCCTCAATCAGAGCATTGATACTTGAACAGTTACAGACCCGCTAAAAGGTCATTTTTGATATCTTCCACATTTTCTAAACCAACCGATATTCTGACCAAACTATCAGTAATTCCAGCTTCCGCCCTTACCTCAGGCGTTAATCTACCGTGGGTTGTTGTAGCTGGATGTGTAATTGTGGTTTTAACATCACCTAAGTTAGCAGTGATTGATAACATTTTTGTTGAATCTATTAGCTTCCAAGCCTTTTCTTTTCCACCTTTAAGCTCAAAACTGACCACACCACCAAAGTGACTTTGCTGTTGCTTAGCTAGTTCATGCTGAGCATGAGATTCAAGCCCTGGATAATGCACTTTTGCAACAGAAGACTGCTGATCCAACCATTTAGCCAACTCAAAAGCATTATCGCAATGCGCTTTCATTCTTACGGCCAAAGTCTCTAAACCTGATAAAAATACCCAGGCATTAAAAGCACTCATGGTTGCCCCACCAGTACGCAAGTACGGATAAATAGATTTTTCTATTATTTCATCACTGGCAATAACAGCACCACCAACACAGCGCCCTTGACCATCAATATACTTAGTGGCTGAATGCACAATAATATCAGCGCCTAGTTCCAATGGTTTTTGTAACACAGGCGTGCAAAAAACATTATCAACAACCAATAAGCAACCGTGCTTATGCGCAATATCAGCTAATGCTTTAATATCAGCTATTTCAATTAATGGGTTTGAGGGAGTTTCTAAAAATAAAAAACGAGTATTAGGCTTTATTGCAGCTTCCCATGCCGCTAAATCAGTTAATTTAACAAAATCAGTTTCAACACCAAATTTCCCAAAATAGTTTTGGAACATTAAGATAGTATTACCAAATACACTACGCGATGAAACGACATGATCGCCCGCTTTTAACAAGCCCATTCCCACAGCCATAATAGCCGCCATACCTGATGCAAAAGCTAAACAACGCTCACCTTTTTCCATTAAAGCTAAACGCTTTTGAAAGGTATCAACTGTTGGATTAGTAAAACGAGAATAGATATTACCGGGTAGTTGCCCTGTAAACTTTAATGATGCTTCTTCTGCACTCTTAAACACATAACTGGAAGTCGCAAAAATAGGCATGCTATGCTCACCTTCGTGAGTTCTGTCATGCCCAGCTCTAATTGCTTGAGTCTCTAATGAATATTCGTTCCAGTCAAAATCTGTCATTTGTTTTTGTTATTTTACAGCGGTATTAATTATTTAATTGTGTAGCTTTAATGAAACGAAGTGGAATCAAGGTTTTACCTATGCAATTCCTTGATTCCGCTTTGCTGCATCAAGGCTACATATTAATTAGCATTTTGGATATCAATAATAAAATTATCTGCTTTGCGTCCTTCTTGTGCATCATCATTTCTTAAGTTATTAATACGCTCTAAATAGGCTTCATCTATATCGCCAGTTATATATTCACGATTAAAACATGAGGTATCAAAATGAGTAATTTTTGAACTCTTCCCTTTAACTGCATCGATTAAGTCTTCTAAATCCTGATAAATCATTTTATCAGCACCGATCGCGTCTCCAACTTCATCTTCAGTACGGTTATTCGCTATTAATTCTTCAACAGCAGGCATATCTATACCATAAACATTTGGATATCTAACAGCAGGTGCAGCCGATGCAAAATATACTTTCTTAGCCCCTGCGTCTCTAGCCATTTGAATGATTTGTTCTGAGGTTGTACCCCTTACTACTGAATCATCCACTAACAATACATTTTTACCTTCAAATTCTAAATCAATAGCATTTAATTTTTGCTTAACTGATTTTTTACGCATTTGTTGGCCAGGCATAATAAAAGTTCTGCCAATATAGCGGTTTTTCATAAAACCTTCGCGAAACTTAACCCCTAAATTATTAGCCATTTGCAACGCAGAAGTCCGACTAGTATCAGGAATAGGAATAACCACATCAATATCATGATCTGGCCATTCTCTTAATACTTTATCTGCTAATTTCTCTCCCATTCTAAGGCGGGCTTTGTAAACAGAAATGCCATCCATAATAGAATCAGGTCTTGCAAAGTAGACATATTCAAAGATACAAGGACAATGATCAACAACATCTGAACATTGCTTTGTATGTAGTTTTCCAGTCGCTTCAATAAATACAGCTTCGCCAGGCTCAATATCTCTGGTCAACTCAAAATCCAATACACTCAACGCTACATTTTCAGAGGCGACCATAAAATCAGAACCATTTTCTAATTTTCTTTCACCAAAAACCATAGGTCTAATACCATGAGGGTCTCTAAATGCTAAAACTCCATACCCGGCAATCATAATTACGACAGCATAAGCACCTTTACAGCGTTTATGAACAGCCTTTACAGCTTGAAAAATATCATTCTCATCAATGCGTAATTTACCTAAAGCCTGCAACTCATGTGCAAAGACATTAAGCAAAATTTCAGAATCAGAATTTGTATTTAAATGACGCTGATCGTCTTTGAATAATTCCTTTTTTAACTCATCAGTATTAGTTAAGTTACCATTATGGGCTAATGTTAGACCAAAGGGTGAGTTCACATAAAAAGGCTGAGCTTCTGCAGAACTTGAACAGCCTGCTGTTGGGTATCTAACATGCGCTATTCCCATTGAACCTCTGAGCTTTATCATTTGCTCATCAGAGAATACATCTCTTGTTAATCCATTATCCTTTCGTAAATAAAACCGCCCATCTTCGCAGGTTACAATACCTGCGGCATCCTGCCCTCGATGTTGTAAAACGGTAAGAGCATCATAAAGCTCTTGATTAACATTTTGGTGAGAAACAATACCAGCAATACCACACATTTATAGAGACCTTCGTAATTAGTATTTAACATATCCAGCCAACCCTGACGGAATATGGTCATGCAACCAAACGGCTAATGATTGAAAAGGTGGAATCAAAATAGACTCCTTCCACCAAGAATCTTCAGGCAAAGGCGTTAACCCTGCCAACATAATAACAATAGCAACAACCACAAATCCTCGTGCTATTCCAAAAATCATCCCTGCAAACCTATCTGAACCTGTTAAACCAGTTCTTTTAACTAACTCACCCAATAAATAACTAATTATTGCGCCAATAATCAGAGTAATCACAAACAAAATTGCAAATGCACTTGCAATTCTTGCTGATGGGTAACTAATAAAACTCTCTAGAAAAACTGAAAAATCACGACTAAAGGTTAAACCGACCCAAATAGCCACAACCCATAATGCCAGAGAAAATGCTTCCCTAACAAAACCTCTCACCAATCCAATGATTGATGAAATAAATATTAGCCCAATGATAGCGTAATCTATCCAGATTAACTGATATTCCATAACCCTAGCAATTCCTCATACACATCATTATTCTTCCAGCCGAGTATTTAAACATAATCTAATTCTAAAATTTGATGATTTATTGCAAACAGACTGTTTATTAGATCAACCATCACTTGAGCTCAGGATACTTTTAATATTATTTAACTTATCAATTTTGACTTTTAAAGCTTCTGCTCTTTTCTTATCAAGCTCTGGCCCCACCCAAACCTTATACCTCACACCTTTATCAGTTGTAATCTCCTTAACTTTAACTGGAAATCCTTGGCTTTTAACTTTCTTTTGTAAGGCTATAGCATTATCTCGATTACCAAAGATGCCTACCTGTAAAAACCAATGCTGCATCGTGTTGACAACATGGTTAGATTCAAGCTGTGTTATTACTTTTGGCTTAGGTAAGCTAATGACTTCATCAATACTTTGAGGCGTTGATGAAAGTCCTTGTTTATTGTGTATAGGTAGTTTTGGAATTTCAAGCTCACCGATCATTTCACCTGATTGATCTATAGGATCATCAAATAACATGGGAACAAAAATTACAGCTAATGATGTAATAACAATTGCGCCAACTATACGTTGTTTTAACTCTTGATCCATAATAATTACCTCAAATATTTTCAGCTTTAAGCAAATATTCAGACACTAAGAAAAACGAACCAAAGACCAAAATCAATTCACCTTTTTTAGCGCTTCTTTCTGCTGCATTAAAAGCCTCTGAAAAATCTTTAAACCCCATATTTACTTCATTTAACTCACAAGCTTGAAAATGTGTTTGCATTGATGATTCACTTGCAGCTCTAGGATTGCTTAGTGGTGCTAGAAACCAATCTGCAATCACAGGTTTTATAATATCAATAACCGCTGCTATATCTTTATCCCTCATCATTGCAAAAACAGCATGAATTTTTTTATCAGGAAAATCAGTTTCTAAATACTTTAACAATGCAGTTACTGCTTGTGGATTATGTGCCACATCTAACAATACCGGCATTTCACCCTCAATTATCTGAAATCTGCCCTGTAATTGTATATGCTGCAAACCATCATGAATTGATTGTTCAGAAACAGCTAATATCGAATTCATTTCTGCAATAGCCATCAATACTGATGATGCATTTTGGTATTGGTGTTCACCTTTTAATGCAGGTTTTGGTAATTGATTATATTTTTGTGCTTTGCCCCCTTGGCATTCCCAATCCCAGTCACTTTCATTAAGCTGAAATTGAAACTCTTTTCCAATGCATAACAATGGAGCATTTATTACATCAGCCTGCTTAAGCAAAGATTTAGGAGGATTTATATCACCAATAACTGCTGGGATATTTTTTCTAAAGATTCCAGCCTTTTCAAAACCTATAGCCTCTCTAGTTTCACCCAACCAATCAATATGATCAACACTAATACTGGTAATAAGAGAGACATCTGAGTCAATGATATTAACAGCATCAAGCCGCCCACCTAAGCCAACCTCAAGTAATTGAATATCCAGATCTGTTCGCCAAAAAATATCTAATGCAGCTAACGTTCCAAACTCAAAATAACTAAGTGAAACATCATTTCTTACTGCATCAATCCTCTCAAAGGCATGACAAATTTCAGCATCTGAAACAGCTTCTCCATTAATACGAATTCGTTCGTTATACTTTAAAATATGGGGGGAAGTATATGCACCGACTTTGTAACCTTGCGCTCTGTAAATAGCCTCTAAATAAGCAATACACGAGCCTTTACCATTTGTACCTCCAACAATGATTGTTGGAGGCTTAACCCTATCAGGGTTAAGTGATTTAAATACAGCTGCCGCACGATCTAAACCCAAATCTATGGATCTCGGATGAAAGCCTTCTTGCCAGCTTAACCAATCAAAAAGCGAATCAAAGCGTGCCATATACTAATAAGGATTATTATTACTCTGTATCATTAATCTATTATCTATTTTTTAAACCGTCTAGCTAAGAGAGTAAATTCGGAAGTAAAGTTTTTGCCTCACTTCCTCTATATCAATAATTTTTCTACTCTTAATCACACTAATAGAAAACTAAACTTTGTTAATTTTTCTCAGTTTCGCCAATATAAGAAGCCATCAGCATAGCCAAAATACTACTAATTTTTTCGCGCATTTCACGACGATCAACAATCATATCTATTGCGCCATGTTCTTGTAGAAATTCACTACGCTGAAAACCTTCAGGCAACTTCTCTCTCACTGTTTGCTCAATGACTCGAGGCCCAGCAAAACCAATTAGTGCCTTTGGCTCGGCAACATTAATATCACCCAACATAGCCAAACTAGCAGAAACACCGCCCATTGTTGGGTCTGTCATAAATGAAATATAGGGAAGTCCAGCTTCAGATAATTTAGTTAATGCAGCACTTGTTTTTGTCATTTGAAATAATGAGAACAAGGACTCTTGCATTCTAGCCCCGCCACTGGCAGTAAAAACAATAAAAGGCACGCCTAATTCAAGACTTCTATTAACACCTCTTACAAACTTTTCACCTACAACTGAGCCCATTGAGCCGCCCATAAAACCAAAATCAAAAGCTGCTACAACAATTCCTTTTCCATGTAGCTCACCTTCCATAACGATTAAAGCATCATTTTCTTTGCTACTTTTTTGAGCCTGGCTTAAACGATCTTTATATTTTTTTGAATCTTTAAACTTCAAAGGATCATTTGCTTTTAAACCTGAACCTATTTCAACTCGCCCCTCTTCATCTAAAAACATATTTAGACGAGTTCTTGCAGAAATCCTCATGTGATGCTCACACTTTGGACAAACACTAAAGTTTTTTTCCAACTCTGCATTGTATAAAATTGCATCACAGCTAGGACATTTATTCCACAAACCTTCTGGAACGGTCGCTTTTTTTAAAGAAGACTCTGTTCTAATTGTTGTTGGGATTAATTTTTCAAACCAATTCATCTTATTATGCTCCGAGTCTATTCCTAACTATCCATTGCTTGACGCATGGATTTTATTAATTCAATTATTTCTTTTTTAGCTTGTTCTGGATCATCCAAGTTTGCTTCAATTTTACTAATAAAAGCACTCCCCACCACAACTCCATCAGCTAAACTAGCAATGGTTTTTGCCGTTTCTGCATTCTTAACACCAAAACCGACACCAACCGGCAAATCAGTATGCTGTTTAATTTCTGCTAATTTACGTTCAACATCAGCAGTATCTAAATGACCAGCACCTGTAACACCTTTAACAGAAACATAGTATAGATAACCACTACCTACCGCATCCATTTTTTTAATTCTATCTACTGGGCTATTCGGTGCCAATAAGAATATCTGATCAATGTCTCTGGCTTTTAATAATGCCACACACTCTTCAGCTTCTTCTGGAGGCAAATCAACCGTTAACACTCCATCAACTTCTGCACGTTGCGCAGCATTAGCAAATTCTTCATACCCCATTATTTCAATAGGGTTTAAATACCCCATCAATACAACAGGAGTAGTTTGATCAGTTTTTCTAAATTCAGCAGTTAAACTTAAGACTTTTCTTAAACCTGTGTGATGCTCTAATGCACGTTCACTAGCTCTTTGAATAACTGGGCCATCTGCCATAGGATCAGAAAAAGGAACACCTAATTCAATCACATCAGCCCCCGCCTCAACCATTGCATGCATCATCGGTACGGTAAATTCTGGATAAGGATCACCGGCAGTAATAAATGGAATGAGTGCTTTACGACCTTCTTTTGCTAATTCATCAAAGCGAATTTTTAAGCGGCTCATAAGTCAATCCCCTCTCTAATTCTGACGGTATGCATATCTTTATCACCTCGCCCAGATAAATTAACAATAATGATTTTGTCTTTAGCCATCGTAGGCGCTAGCTTAATCGCATAAGCTAAAGCATGACTAGATTCAAGCGCAGGAATAATACCTTCTAATTTAGTTAAAGCGTAAAACCCTTCCATCGCTTCATCATCAGTAATATTGACATACTCAGCTCTGCCTGTATCTTTCAACCAAGAATGCTCTGGTCCAACACCAGGATAATCAAGGCCGGCCGAAATTGAATGTGTTTCTATAATTTCACCATCATCATCAGCCATCAGATAAGTTCTATTACCATGCAATACACCAGGTCTACCTGCACATAAAGGTGCTGAATGACGACCTGTTTCAACACCATCACCCGCTGCTTCTACACCATAAATTTTTACTGATTCATCATCAATAAAAGGGTGAAACAAACCGATAGCATTTGAACCTCCACCAACACAAGCAACTAAAGCATCAGGTAAACGCCCTGCTTGCGCAATACATTGCTCTTTAGCTTCACGTCCAATAATAGTTTGAAAATCACGAACCATAGCGGGATAAGGATGCGGTCCTGCAACTGTACCAATGATATAAAAAGTATCATCAATATTTGTAACCCAATCCCTCATTGCTTCGTTTAAAGCATCTTTTAATGTACTTGAACCTGAATGAACAGGCACAACTTTTGCACCTAATAAATTCATGCGGTAGACATTTTGTTTCTGTCTTTCGACATCAACAGCCCCCATATAAACGACACATTCCAAACCTAGTCTTGCAGCTACAGTTGCTGTTGCAACACCATGTTGTCCAGCACCTGTCTCAGCTATAATTCTGGTTTTACCCATACGTTTGGCTAATAAGGCTTGGCCAATTGTATTATTAACTTTATGAGCACCTGTATGATTAAGGTCTTCACGTTTTAGATAAATCTGTGCACCACCTAATTCTCTACTCCAGCGGTCTGCATGGTATAGAGGAGATGGTCGCCCAACATAATGCTGCAAATCAGCATCAAGTTCTGCAATAAACTCTGGGTCTTTCATGTAGCGTTCATACGCTTCATTCAATTCTGTAATAGCAGGCATTAAAGTTTCTGCTACAAAAATTCCGCCATAAGGGCCAAAGTGACCTCGTTCGTCCGGCATGTTATACATTTATTTACCTGTCGCCTTCTTTAATCGCTTGAATAAACGCAGCCATTTTGGCTACATCCTTAATACCTTTACTACTTTCAACCCCGCTACTGACATCCAGCGCATAAGGTTTAACTGATTGAACTGCTTGTGTTGCATTATCCACTTGTAAACCACCTGCTAAAATCACGGGTAAAGAGCAATTATCTGGAATTAAATCCCAATCAAATTTGCTTCCACTCCCCCCTTTTATACCTGGGTGGTATGCATCCAACAATAAAGCAGATGCATCATAATATTCTTCAGCTAAAGCCATAATATCCAATTCTGGCTTCATTCTAATTGCTTTCATATAAGGCTTATTATAAAGCCTACATTGCTCAACAGTTTCATCACCATGAAATTGAATGCAATCAATAGCCACATTATTCAACACTTCACGTATTTGTGCTTCCGTCTCATCAACAAACAATGCCACTACAGTTACAAAAGCCGGCAAAGCTTTAACAATCTCAATAGCCTTTTCAATACTGACATGCCTTGGGCTCGGTGGATAAAAAACCAATCCAATAGCATCCACGCCTAAATTAGCGGCATTCACTGCATCTTGCACTTGGGTAAACCCACAAATTTTAACGCGAGTCCGCATAAATTAACCCATAAAATAAAGCCCCATAGGATAACATAAAAGAGGGTCCATGAAGGATTGAGTGGGTAAATCCTGAAAAATAAATTAATTTTGCATACTCCGAATAGATGAATAGCAGCCAAATATTTACACTTGCTTTAGGATTAAATAACGGAGACTCACGGGGGGATCAAGAAAAGGTTTATGCCTGATCTTTATTCCACCTCGATTCTTTTGCTTGATAGAGTGCATGATCAGCAGCGTTCATAAAATTTGATAGTAATAGCTCGGGGGGGGGTGGCGTTATTGTTGCATCACCTAAACTAATAGTAACGACATTTGATACTAAAGACTTATTATGGACTACGCCTAGCGGTTCTATAGCTTGACGTAAATTTCCAGCTATATACTCAGCGCCTTTTTGTTCCGTAGCAGGTAGAATGCAATCAAATTCTTCTCCGCCATAACAGACTAACCAATAAGCGGTTGCTTATTATTTTTATCTACATTTTGAATGATCATGGCAAATTCATCACCACCAATTCGGGCAAGATTATCTTCTTCCTGTAAAATATGAGCAATTCTATCTGCAAATATTTTTAGTAATTTATCTCCCTCCCCATGACCTAAAGATTCATTCACTTTTTTAAAATGATCAATATCTAGACACAATAAGGCAAATTGCTTGTTTTGTTGGTTAACTTGGTTAATGGCTTGCCCGACTCTATCAATAAATAAGGCTCTATTAGGTAGTTGAGTCAAGGGATCAAAAAAAGACAAATATTGAATATCCTCTTCTGCTTTTTTTACAGTACTTAAATCAGTAAAAATAGCTAAATATTGTGTCACCTTATTATCAGCACCTTTAATTGCTGAGATGCTTAGCCATTCAGGAAATATACTCTGGTCCTTGCGTTTGTTCCATATTTCTCCTTGCCAAAAACCATTATCTAAAACTTGTTGCCATAGCTTCTGATAAAACTGATGGTCGTGCTGTTGAGACTGAAATATTTTTGGGTTTTGTCCAATTAACTCGTCATTCGAATAACCTGTTATATACTCACAGGCTCCATTACAACGGATGATTTTATTAGTGGTATCGGTAATAAAAATAGCTTGTTGACTGTGGTTTAGTACGGTGCTGGCCAAGTTTAATTCATCAGCTACTTGTTTTCTCTCTATCAAGCTCGCAAGCGTTATTCCTAAAGACTTAACATACCTAACTTCACTTTTTCTGGCAGCCTTATTAGCTGTTTGATGGGTGTAAAGTGTTAATACGCCTAAGAGTTTATTATGCCGTATTAAAGGAACTATATAATGATCATGATTGGGTGAATTTGAATGATTATTTGTACATGGGATTAATTGAAACCGGTCTGCTTTAACGCTCATATTACACAAACATTGACTCAGGGAAACCTCATCTTTTGTGCCATCAATATTTTCTACTAATCCCCGTTGTGCAGAAAAACACAGTTTATCGTCCTCTAATAAAAACACTGCGCCTTTAGCAATAAGGTTATATTGAGGGTTAGAAAAAATCATCGCCAGACTTCTTTCTAGCATATGAGGCATAGTATATTGATGAACAGGGTAAGCCTGTAATAGTTGATTTAATTTTTCATTGTTCTGTTGTTGCTGTAATACTTTTACATGTTCTGAGTGTTGTCTTAGTAAGCATATACTCAATAAGATAATAACAAAAACAAGTCCCATTTCCCAGGACATAGAGCCTCCTTTTTAGACAATCTAATCTAGTGATTTTATTGGTGATTTAGCGTCAAATAATTTAGATAAATAGTGGTTTTTTAAATCCAACTAAAGCCAGTTAATTTCTAGTATTATCTAGACCATAAATTGATAAGTATGTTTGTAATTGAGTTGGTATATAGAGTTTATTTTGAAAGTGTAGATATTCAAAAGCCATAGATATTTGTTTTTAAGTATAAAAAAATGCGGCCCGAAGGCCGCATAAATATCTCAAAATAGAGAGGAAGGAAGGCAACACCTTAAATATATATACTTAAGGGTTGTATATAGCTTAGTCATAAAAAAATAGAATGAAAATGTGGCATATTGACGCGCGACAATATGCCGCTAACGATGGCATGGAAGTTGTTATGTATAATAGGTTCAGCTGTGTAAACACCATCTAAATCAGCCGTTTTTTTAAACTAAATTTAGTTTATCTGTGTGGTATACCGCAAATAAATAAGGCATATCACACAAATTTTATTTTACTATTAATCTACATGGCTCTATACAAGCCACAGGTTGTGGATAAAGCATACTCATAAATGACCTAATATTTCCAAAAGATAAGCTGTGGTTTATTAATAATCACGTTAATCTAATTTAGAGTCGCTCACAAAATAAATTCAACAACTGACTTAATCTTTTGTCCGTCAAAAATCTTGATTATGTAAGTACAATAAAAAATCATGAATAGATCCGCGCCAGATATTAGCATCATCATACCGACTTATAATGAGCAACATCAGCTACCTGTTTTATTAGAAAATCTGTCGAAACAGCAAGATGTTTCTATGCAAACCATCATCGTTGATGGCGGAAGCTCTGACGATACATTACAGATTTGCCAAGCGTTTGCCAACAACTACAACTGCCTATGTCTAAATTCACAAGCAAGCCGACCTGTGCAAATGAACCTAGGCGCAGAACACGCTGATTCCCCCTTGTTGTTATTTCTTCACGCTGACACCACGATTACCGATGACCGTCTATTGATAACAGCAATTCAGTATTTTAGACAGCAAAGTAAAGTGACAACTCATAGCAATATAGCAGGTCATTTTTCACTAGAATTTTATGATACTGAGGGGGCGTATCCAAAGGGGTTTTACTTCTATGCAGCCAAAACTTCGTTAAACCGCGATGACACGGTGAATGGCGATCAAGGACTGATGATTAGCTCAGCATTTTTTAATACTGTCGGGGGTTTTGATGAGCGTTTACATTTTATGGAAGATGCTAGAATTGCCACTAAAATTTTTGAAAAAGGTGGCTGGGTTACTTTACCTGGAACCATTCACACTTCAGCTCGTCGCTTTATTACTGAAGGCTTAGTAGAACGCCAAATACTCAATGCCTTTCTTTGTAACTTCAATCACATTGGACTTCATCGTTTTTTCGAACTAGCTCAATCCGCTTATCAATCACAAAAAGATACTCAGGGTTTACAGATGAGGCCTTTCTTGGGTGCTATAGTTAAACTAATGCACGAGCTGGGAATCCTTAAATCTATTAAAATGTGGTATCAAATTGGTGCCTATGTAGCCTCAAATACCTGGCAATTAATCTTTAAACTGGATTGTGACCGTCATTTTAAAATGGATGAGCCAGCTGCAAAAGTAACCCCTCGCTATCTAGCTCTATTTGATCGCTACTTTGCTTGGTTTTTTAGCTTGCCACCAATCAAAGCTATCACTGGCATTTTAACGTTTACTTGGTTTTATAGCCTTTGGATTAAATACTAATACTAAAAACCATAAGTTCATGACAGCCATAACTCTACCATCACAGTAAAAACCAGTAAAAATCAGAACAAAAGGCTTCGAACTCCAACACCAAACCCCAGCTATTTCTATATGTACACCCTACCCCAGCAACCTAGTTCAATATAATAAAAGTCACGTTTCCCTTGATATAAAACTTATGTCTTAACGATAAAACTAATAATCTTCAACCAATCCTTACAGGCACATCACTAATTCTCAAGCCAACGAATAAGCTGATTGTAGGCTATAATTACTGTATTTATCTTAATACGAAAAATACCCCTTTCGACTAACATTTCAAACAATATGCAAGATATTATCTGGATCATTATTGCTTCAGCATTTGTTTTACTAATGCAAGCTGGTTTTATTTGCTTAGAAACAGGAATGGTAAGAAGTAAAAATAGTATTAATGTCGCGATTAAAAACTTAATGGACTTATGTTTATGTAGCGCGATATTTTGGTCTGTTGGTTATGGCATTATGTTTGGTTCTTCTATGAACGGCTTAATTGGAACCGATCATTTTTTCTTTGATGCAAATTATCCTCCGAAAACCCTCGCATTTTTTGTCTTCCAAATGATGTTTTGTGGCACTGCAATTACTATCATTTCTGGTGCAGTTGCAGAACGCATGAGTTTTAGTGGGTATATGTTAGTTTCTGCCCTAACATCTATTCTAATTTATCCCGTTATAGGGCATTGGACTTGGTCTGGAGTGTTAGATGGTAAATTAACTGGCTGGCTTGGAAAAGCAGGGTTTATTGATTTTGCAGGATCAACTGTTGTTCACTCTGTAGGTGGCTGGGTAGCTTTAGCCGCAGTCATTATTATAGGCCCTCGTACTGGAAGGTTTGAAAAGGGCAATAGAAAAATTCAGGGAAGCAACCTAACATTTTCTGTTCTAGGTGTTATTTTACTTTGGTTTGGCTGGTTCGGTTTTAATGCAGGAAGCACCCTAGCAGTGAGTGAAAATATTCCGCTGATTATTATTAATACCTGTTTAGCAGCAGTATTTGGTGCTTTAAGTGCAATTTTAGTTCAGTACAAATTCACCCAGACTATCAATGTCTTATCTGCGATCAATGGTGTACTGGGCGGTTTAGTTGCTATTACCGCAAGTTGTCACTTAATGCTACCGCAAGCAACCGTTGCGATAGCAATTGTTGCAGGAGGGGTAGTTGTTTTAGGTGAACGATTATTAGAAAGGTTACGAATTGATGATGCGATTAATGTTATTCCTGTTCATTTATTTTGCGGGATTTGGGGATCACTTGCTCTCATATTCTTCTCTTCTGAGGAACAATGGAATACGGGACTAGATTTCTTTCAGCAATTATCCATTCAACTAACAGGTATTGTAGCTGTCGGTTTATATTCATTTTTCATCAGTTATATTAGCTTAAAATTAATCAATATATGGTTTCCACTCCGCGTGAGTTTAGAAGAAGAATTAATGGGCTTAAATGTATCTGAGCATGGAGCAACAACAGAAACTCTTGAATTATTTAACGAAATGTCCAACCACAGCCAAAAAGGTGACTTTTCTAAACCTGTCTATGTTGAACCTTTCACAGAAGCAGGCCAAATTGCTACACAATATAATCACGTACTTTCTCGAGTTAATGAAGAAATAACACAAAGAGAAAGTGCTATTGACTCCTTTAAAACCAGTGAATCCAGAAGAGATGCTATTTTATCAACCGCACTAGATTGTATTATTTGCATTGATACTAAAGGGAATATTATTGAGTTTAACCCAGCAGCAGAAAAGTGTTTTGGCTATAGCCAACAACGCGTTAAAGCACGTAATTTTATTGATTATTTTATCCCTAATGAGCAAAAAGAAGATTTTAAAAAAAATTTAGAAAATAATTTTTCTATTAATAGTCGGCTATCCCTTAACCGACATAATAAAATCACCCTACTAAGGATGCATGGCGTTGAATTTACTGCTGAACTAACTATCACCCAAGTGGTTATCAACCACAAGCAGGCAAAAGAGTTTAACCTTCATATCAGGGATATTACTCAACAAATCAAAATACAGAAAAAAATGACAAAGCTGGCTTACCATGACCCGCTGACTGATTTGTATAATCGTAGCTATTTTATTAAAAAATTACAGCAGGAAATTGACTTTTCATGTCGACATAATACATCGTTGACTTTAATGTTTTTGGATCTAGATCAATTTAAAAGTATTAATGACAATTTAGGTCATGAAGTAGGTGATGTAGTTTTAAAAGAAGTGGCTAAACGCTTAAACGGTACCATAAGAGAAGGGGATATTATTTGTCGATGGGGAGGGGATGAATTTATTATACTTTTCTCTGGATTATCAAAACAATCAATCATTTGTAAAAAAGCCGAAGGTATTTTAAAAGATATTAATGCACCTTTTAACCACCAAGGAATAGAGTTAGCCATCCGTACTAGCATTGGCATAACACAAAGTTCACATAACAACTTGTTACATGAACAATTGGTACAGCAAGCTGATATGGCCTTATATGCGGCAAAAGATGAAGGTCGCAATACCTTTTGTTTTTTTGTTCCCGAAATGGAAGAAAAAGCAAATAAAAAATTCTTTTATGAAGCAGAATTGCGCTTAGCTCTTGAGCAAGAACAGTTTTACATGGTTTATCAACCTAAAGTCTGCTGTCAAGACAATAGCATTCAAAGTATGGAAGCTCTAATTCGCTGGAACCACCCTAAAGAGGGGTTAATTTCCCCTGCTGTTTTTATCCCTATTCTTGAGGAATCAACCTTAATGGAGGATGTAACACAATGGGTTCTCAAATCAATATGCAAACAAATTGCTGAGTGGAAACAGCAACAACTTTGTGATTTTTATGTCGCCGTTAATATTTCTGGGCGTGATTTTTTACTCCAAAACTTTGACGATCAAGTTAAGAATATACTTCACAAATATCAAATTGAAGGGCATTATTTAGAATTTGAAATTACTGAAACAGTACTAGCAAATAATACAGAGCACTGTATAGAGGTCATGAAAAAAATAAAACAATTAGGTATCCGCTTTGCAATTGATGACTTTGGTACAGGGTACTCCTCTATGAGTTACTTGAAAAAATTCCCTATTGATACTTTAAAAATCGACAAAGCTTTTATTGATCATTGTGATTCAAAGACAGAAGACAGAGCTATTTGTACTGCAATAATTTCATTAGCTAAAAGTCTTAACTTAGAATTAGTCGCTGAAGGTGTTGAAACTGAAGATCAACTAAAATTCTTAAAAGAGATGAATTGTGATTTATATCAAGGCTATTTATTTAGTCGACCCTTACCTGTATCAGAAGTCTACCCACTAATCCTTGAATCGATAGCCAGTTGATTAACTATCGATAAGCACTTTAATTCAATGTACAAATTTTAGAAAACCAGATATAAGTTAATAACCAATTATGAAGATTGCCTAAATCAATAATTACATTTTCTGGGTTTCTATTTAAATCTTTAAAGATAATGACAGGTAATTTAGTTCCAAAAGAGCTTGTACTTAAATTTTCAGAACATAATCATCAAAATGTTATTGCCGCTTCCAAAAAATTTAGACGTTGATTTCTAACATACCCTTTTCAATCGGGGGCAACACTAAAACCTAACAATACTTTATTAGCTTGGCTATAGTCTATTTAGCTTATTTGGCTAAAACTTACCTAACTATATTATTCTCATTTCTTATTCACTGACATCACTCTATGATGTTATCTCTGCCCCTTTTCAAATCATCAACAATCAAGTAAAGCGAAGGAATCAGAATCAAAGTAATTAAGGTGGCGAAAAGAATACCAAAACCTATCGAAATGGCCATAGGAATTAAAATTTTGGCTTGTCTTGAGGTTTCTAGAATCATTGGCATTAAGCCAAAAAAGGTGGTCATGGTCGTCAGTACAATAGGTCTAAATCGCTGAATACTTGCCATCTTAATGATATTAATGGCTGTTTTATCCGGGTGTTGTTTACTGAGTTGATTAGCATGATTAATAAGTACCAGTGAGTCATTAACCACGATACCTGATAGTGCAACCACTCCTAACATACTTAACATGCTTAAACCGTAGCCCATAATCAAATGCCCATAGATTGCTCCGATAATGCCAAATGGGATACTGATAATCACAATCAATGGTAGCGTATAACTTTGAAAGGGGATCGCCAGCATGGCATAGATAACTAATACTGCAAATACAAAACTTAGCTTTAAACTCCCCAGACTTTCTGACATATCAGCTTGTCTGCCTTGAAAACTATATTGCAGTCCTGGGTATTGTTTAAGCATTTTTTTTAACTCTGTCGATTCCAAGTCATTAATGATTTCACTGGCCTTATTTCGTGGTGTTACATCAGCGACGACTTGTACATTTCTACGCCCATTTCGGCGATTAATTTCTGTATAAGCCCTTCCCTTTTTAACTGTCACCACTTCCTTAACTGGAATCTCAGTATTATTACTGGTCCAGAGTAGAAAATCATTCATATCCATTACTGAAGATCGCTCTGATTTTGGAAGTCTGACCATAATTTTAATTTCATTTCGTCCACGTTGTTGACGTAAAACTTCTGCACCATAAAAGGCATCTCTTACTTGTCGTCCAACAGTGAGTTCATCTAGCCCCAAGCTTTTACCTTCTGCCGTCAGACTGAAATCATATTGCTGCTTACCTGGACTAAACCCATCATCTACATCTTTAACTCTGGGATAAGCGCGTAGTGCATCAGCTATTTGCTTACTAGCTTTTTCTAGTACATCTAAATCTCTGTGATTTAATTCAACGGTAATGGCTGACCCTGCCCCAGGCCCTCCAGCATCTGACTCAAATAATAGAGTATCAACTCCTGTTATGCTTCCCGTTAACTCTCGCCATTTTTGGGTAAATTGTTCCGTGTTTAAAACTTTATTGCGTATTTCAGGGTCAGTCAAATAAACACTTATAATCGCTTTATGGCTTCCCGTCACCCCAATATCTGCAAAGATACCTTTAACTAACTGCTCTTCTTTCCCTGTATCTTTGGCAACTTGCGTGGCGGTCTTAATTAACTGCTTAACCACTAACTGAGTTTTTTCTATTGCTGAGCCATAAGGTAAGCTAACGGTGACCTTAGCAAAGTCAGATTCTGTTTTTGGAAACATAGACATGCCCATCCGCCCACTGGCTGCATAAGATAATGTGATGCTTAATAAAGAAAAAGCAGCGACTACGGTCAAATAACGGTGCTCTAGAATCCATTCTAAAAAGCCACCGTATCGCTGATTTACCCACTGTCTAAATGCATGACTAAAAATCTGTTGTTTTTTATAAATCCAGGCTTGTATCCCCTGTTTTTTCAGCGGCGACAAATGAGCTAGATGATTAGGTAAGATAAACAGACTTTCTGCCAATGAAATTAAAAACACAACAATGACCACAGTCGGAATCATAAAGAATATTTTTCCCATCACCCCTGGCATAAAAAACAAGGGCATAAAGGTTGCCACATTGGTCAATATACTAAAAGTAACGGGTACAGCCATATCTTTTGCACCGTTTATTGCCGCCTCCATCGGAGGCAGGCCATCTTGTCGATAATGGTAAATATTTTCACCAATAATAATGGCATCATCGACTACAATCCCCAATGCAATAATAAATGCAAACAGGGAAATCATATTCAGAGTAACACCTAAGGATGGCAGTATTAAAAACGATCCCATAAAGGCTATAGGTATTCCCATCATCACCCAGAATGCCAGCCGCAATTCTAGAAAAAGAGACAAGGTTATAAACACTAACACCAAGCCCATCGCACTATTTCTTAGCAGAAGATCTATACGTTGTTCATAGCTTTTTGAGCTATCTTGTAAAATCTCAGCTTTAATCCCTTGAGGAAGTTCGGGGTTAATGGTTTGAACATAACTTTGCACCGCAGCAGAAATCTGAATGGGTGTTTGCTCACCCACACTGTAGACCTGCACCAACACGGCAGGTTTGCCGTTATAGCTTGCAGAATAATCATTATCTTCATAACCATCAGTAATACTTGCAATTTGTCCCAATAAGACTTGAGAGCCATCCTCAGTGGTAATAATGGGAATACTGGCAAAATCTTGGCCATAATCTTTACGTGTTTTCATCCGTATCAGAATTTCGCCTGCATTTGATTTAATACTACCGCCCGGCAATTCAATACTTGCTTTGGCAATCCGCTGGGTAATATCAGCGATGGTTAAGCGGTATCGGCGTAGGTTTTCCTTACTGACATCGATACTAATTTCTAGCGGTCTAACACCGGTCAATTCAACTTGGGTAATATCTGCATCTTGTAACAATCGGTCACGAAACTGTTCTGCAATTTCATGTAAAACACTTTCCTCAGTATCACCATATAAGGCCAGTGTCAGCCCTCTTCGTCTTAAGGTTAGCACCTTAACTTGCGGTTCTTCGGCGTCTTCAGGAAAAGTGGTGATACGATCAACCTGCTGTTGTAAATCTTGAGCAAGCAGCTGAGTATCAACCCCATTCATGGCTTCTACCGTGATTGATGCAATATCTTCCTTGGCAGATGAGCGAACCTCATCAATCCCATCAACCCCACTGATAGCATCTTCAACCGCTAAAATTATGCCTGTTTCTATTTCTTCTGGGCTTGCACCTGGGTATGCGACACTGATCCTAACCGCATCTACCTGAAACTGCGGAAAGACTTCCTGTTTAATATTCTGCATAAACAAATAACCACCGACAATGCAGGCAATCATTATTAAATTGGCAGTGACGGCATTATTAACCATCCAGTCAATTGGACCTTTAGCAGAGTTAGAATGAGCGTTGTACATAAGAGGCCTAAGGTTGAGCAGTACTAACAGGCTGGACTTTCATCCCTGCAACAGGCGTGGATAAATTACTGGTAATAACTTTGGTATTCTCAGGTAATTGATCTTGAGTAAGGTAAATCATTTCTTGTTCTGCCCACACAGGCTTAACTTCCTTAATAAGCAACATCTTGTTTTGATCAACCAGCCAGATATAACGACCATCATGCAAAACGCTTGCAGGCAAAGCAATAACATCACGCAACTCTTTCCCTGTAATAGCAACTCTAACAAAGGTACCCAGAACCAGAGGCGGTGCATTTTTATTAACAGCTTGCTGACTTAATGGGTCATCTACTTCAATAATCAATTTAGCCATCCGCCCCGAGGGTTCCACTTCGGCTTTTAAGCGTTTAACCACAGCGTCTCGATAAACGCCCTTACCCCAAGCACTTTCATAACTTACTTTAACTTTTGATGCTGCTTGTTCACTAATCCCAGGAATTGACAGCCATTTCAGCTTATCCATAGGTAAAGAAGCATCAATCCAGAAACTATTAATACCCACCAGTTTAACCAGAGGTGTTCCCGTCGAAAAAGTAGAAATCCATGAGCCAATATTGGCATTACGATCCAGAATAATCGCATCAAACGGGGAAACTGTTAGTGTTCGTTTTAAATCTAATTGAGCTTGTTTTAAAATAGCTTTTGCTGCCAAAACTTTATTGGCTGCGGCTTTTAAATGCGGTTTTCGCAACACTAACTCTTCTTCTTGCTGACTTAACTTACCTCCACCTAACAACTGAAATTCACGTAGAGCAATAGCTTGTTGTCCTTGTTCCAGTTTTAAATTAAACTCCGCTTGAGCCAAGTCACTTTGTTTTTGCTGAACGACCAAATGAAAATCAGTGGGGTCTAATTGTACAATTTTCTCGCCTTTTTTAAGCACCCCCCCTTCTATAAAATTATCCCCCACTTCCACCACCATGCCACTAATACGTGAGGTTAAGTTTACACTTTGCGATGGAATAACATTCCCCATCGCAAAAATGGTGGTTGGATGGTTGATGACTTTAAAAGAAAGAGCAGTCACCCTTGGTGCAACAAACTGACCAGCTACTTTAGGTGCATGCGGGGGATTTAATAGAAAATAGGTCGACAAACCGATCGCTAGACAGAGGATAATCAGAGAAATAATAAGGCTGCGTCGATTTTTTAACACAATTTCTGGCAAGTGATAAGTCATTAATGATTACTTTTGATAAAATCAGCTGAGGTTTGAGTGACGGGTATTTTACCTGACCAGCCTCCCGCCAAGGCTTTATATAAATTAATCCGAAAATCAATCAGTTCACGTTCAGCTCGAATACGGCTCCGTTCTAATGTTTGCACTGAAAGACGCGCGGATAACACACGTAAAAAATCCATGCCGCCATAGCGATAGCGCAACTGTATTTGCTGATAAGCTTGTCGGGATAAAACCAGTTGTTGATCTAAACTGCTGACTAAAAGCGCTTGTTGCTGCTCTCTAAACAAAGCTGTTTCAACTTCTTGCAAAGCCGTTAAAATAACAGCACCATATTGATTAACTGTTTCAGAAAAAATAGCCTTATTACGTTCTACTTCAGCTACTCGTCTATTCCCGTCAATAATTGGCATAACCATATTCCCTGCTATGGTTGCTAGCCAATTATTAAACAGACTTTGTAAATCTGGAGTACTGCTATTAAAACTGGCTGATAGGCTAATTTTAGGAAAACGATCAGCAATAGCTGAAGCAATACGTTGATCGGCCGCCTGGACTTTTAAGTAGGCTTTTTTAATATCAGGGCGACGCTGAATAAGCTCACTGCTTAGCCCTGTGTCGGGTTTTAGTGGTAATAAAGGGAATTGTGTTTTAGCTGATAATACCTGTGTATTAATTGGCTGACCTAATAAGGTAGCCAACTGATATTCAAAACTTTTTATATTTGCAACCACGGTGGTTTTATCACCTATTGTTGCCTGTAACAGTTGTTTTTGCTGGAATACATCCGCTGCCCTAGCTTGCCCAAGCTTAAAACGAGTCAGTAATATTTTGACATTATCCTGATTAACTTTAATCTGCCTATCAAGTAACGCCGCTTGCAATCGTTGGTCTATTAATTTGTACCATGTACTTGAAACTTCGGCACTTAAAGAAATAGCTGCAATCTTAATATCTTGTTGTGCTGCTTTTTCATCAAGTTCGGCTGCATGCATACCAAAACGAATACGGCCCCATAAATCCAGTTCATAACTAGCTGCAAAACCGGCAGAAAATTCATTAATGGTACTACGCCCTAAATCATTTTCTAAATAATTTTGATTGGTAGCAAAAGAACCATTTAATTGAGGGGTTAACTCTGCCCCCGCTTTTTTAGCAATCGCTCTCGCTTGTGCCAATCGATCATAAGCCGCACGAAGATTAAAATTATGGCTTAAAGCCTGATCAATCAATTGATTAAGTACAGGATCTTCAAATGCCATCCACCATTTATCAGCCATTGGCATAACACCACTGCTTGAAAATCTTTCTGTCGGTGTAACCGGCGTTTTAAACTGCTTAATATTTGCTGAACATCCTGAGATTAGGGTAACAATCAATCCAGTTAAAAATTGTTTATAAAAGGTCTGAATCATGGTTTGAGTTGAATTATATCCATTCATTTGCATGCTTATTAACAAACCACAGCTTGAAGAAAATTAAGTTTTTTCAACTCTGTAATACACCTGTACAACTTGAACCTTGTCCTGCCACGCAGCCATAACAATGCTCTGCAACTTCAATAGACATTGCATCTGGCATTAGTTCCAATATTTGACTTAAATGTGTTTTGTTACCAGCTAAAGGCATATCTAACATTTGATTAAAATCGCAATCATATACATAACCTTGCCAGTCAACACTCAATAGACTCTTACACATCACCTGCTCAAGATTAACTGCTTGATAAGATTGTTTTAACAAACTCATATATTCTTCAAATTTTCCTTTTGCTAACAATACAGCCCCAAACCGTTGTATCGGCATATTTGTAATGGTAAATAAATGATTAAATTGTACACCGAATTGTTGAGTTAAAAACTTTCGATAATCTTCTTCCAGCTGAGCTTGAGGGGGTGGTAAAGAAAAACCTTGTGGATTAAATACTAAGTTTAGAGTCAAATTTGAATCTGCTTGCCCATATCCTAAGGCATTTAATTTTTGCAGCCCTTTAATTGAGGCTGAAAATACACCTTTGCCTCGTTGAGCATCTACATTGTCTTCTAGATAACATGGAAGAGAGGCGATAACTTCTACTTGTTGCTCAGCCAAAAACTTAGCAGTATCTTCGTAACCAGGCTCTTCTAAAATAGTTGGATTGCACCGATCCATAACATGTAAACCTTGCTGTTTTGCTTGTTGTACTAACCATCGAAAATCAGGATTCATTTCTGGAGAACCGCCGGTTAAATCTAGCGTTTCAAGCTTATATTTTTTAGCAAATTGTAATGCCACCTCCATGGTTTCACGTGACATTAGCTCTGTTCTGTTTGGCCCAGCATTAACATGGCAATGTGTACAGCTCAGGTTACACAGGTAACCTAAATTCATTTGTAAGGTGAGTAAGCGATCTCGTTTGATTTTTGGGAAATCAGTTTTAATAAGTAGTGGTTTTACATCACGCATGGTATTTTTTATTTAAGACGTTAATAAGCAATTTATCTATAAAACATCCCAACTCCTGCTGTGCCACAGTTGGGGTAAGTAAATTATTCAGGTCATGCTGCAACTGAATCAAATCATCAGGTTCATCCACATCACTTAATATATCCAATACTTTTAGGTCACCAAGTTTTTCAATTTTGTTAAGAAATTCTGCTCCTGTATTAGCTTGACTATAAATTACATCAGTCCAAATTGATTGAGGAATTTCACGATTACCACCAAACAACCAAAAACCACCATCAGTACTGGGGGCAAATGCTAATCGTGCTTGTTCATTATGCAGCAACCAAGTACTAGCTTGTTGTAGTTGCTTCCTTGTCATTTGCGGAATATCTGCACCCACCAAGATTACATAATCATGTTTATCTAATAGCGTTTGATAGATATGCGCCATCCGCTCACCTAGCCCACCTTCACCTTGCCAAATACAAGGCAGATCCTGCCAATACGAATGATTTAAAGCAGCTTGTTCAGCTACAGCATAATAACTGTCAACATTGTCCTGTTGACTCAAAGATTGAACAACTGAAGTGACTGACCCCGATGAAGCTAAATGAAATGCTTCTGCATTCTGCTGGCCTAACTTAACAGCCAAGCGTGTTTTAACAGGTGAAAGCCCCGGTGTTTTTACAAAAACAGCAATTGCACCACTCATGAATTTAATACCATTCCTTGCTTAGTTTGAATACTGAAATCAGTAAAACAATTCATAATATTAACAACAAGCAGAAGCCGAATCTAAAGATAAACTGGTATTAGGCGGAGCACAATCAAACAAGCCAAAATGGTTGGATTTATCCCCTATGAGTTCAAAGTGTTTTCCATAGCGGCTGGATGCCAACATATCAAAACTATTACCACATACCCTTAATGGCTTACCTGTTTCAAAATGGTGATGATCATCCAAATCAAATGCATGAGGGTGTTCTGCGATGGTGCCTTTATAAACAGCAAGCTGCCCAAAATCTTCACAGCGATCTTCTAATGGCATTTTAAAAGCTCTAACAGTGACTGAACGAAAATTAACCATACCAATTTTCGCTTCTACTTCTGGGTCTTCCAGAGCAATAGGGCTCTCCTTAACTATTCGCACATCTGGACAACCTAACTCTTGCATAATACGACGAAAATCTTCCCAATATAATGCGCCCCCCAAACATTCACCCAATAATACTGGTTCAGTTTTTAATAGTTGAGGAATGCGTCTATCTGAATACACATCTGAAAAGTAAATTTCACCACCTGGTTTTAATACCCGTAATATTTCTGTTAAAACCTGCTTTTTATCGGGGGATAAATTAATCACACAGTTTGAGACTACCAGATCAATGGAATTATCAGCGATACCTGCTGATGCTAAATCTTCCATATAACCTTGTTTAAATTCAACATTAGACTTGGCATAACCATAACGTTCAGCATGCCAATCACAGTGTTCTTTTGCGACAGCTAATTGTTCCTCTGTCATATCCACACCTGTTACTCGCCCTGATTCACCCACTAAACGAGACAGCAAATAACAATCTCGCCCAGTACCACAGCCTAAATCCAAAACACTACAGCCGTCTAACGCTGGAGGTAAAGGCGTTCCGCATCCGTAATAACGCGCCACGACTTCTGGGTGTAAATCTGAAAGTAAGGGTTTTAAATGCTGAGGGATAGAATCCAATGTGCAGCAGGCACTGGTTTTTAAATCTTCACTGGATTTAAGTACTTGCCCATAATAGTTTTGTACTGACTCACTGATTGCCGTATCACTCATAATTTATTCCTAATTTTTTAGCACTTTCAAACTTAACAGTTTCTTATTGTCCGGTTTGATTTGTTTATTACATGGTTCTTAAGGAACCACAGGCTGAAGAAGATCAAGGCTTCCTTCAACCCTTAAAAAATACTTATAGAAAGTGGGAGGGGCTTTCTAGCCTCGATTGCTCTTGAGTTGTATTTGGTCGCGGCCAAAGGCCCCTCCTACCCATAAAAACATGGCTGTATATAGCTATGTTTTATTATTTAGTTGGATGTAACACTTTATCCATTTCCTGTTTAATCCGTTTACGCGATTGTTCAGAGAGTTTTTCATCTATTAACATCATGCTATCTTCAGTTTTTCCCACTTTTTGCATTAATTTATGTAATGCTTCAATCTCATTTGCATAATGCCTGCATAATCCACACATAACAGTATGTAGAGAAAAATCAAAATGCTCTTTTATCGTTAGTTTTTTATCCAACTTTTTTGACGCTAAGAAACTGGCTTGTTTACATGTCAGCATTTTAAAAATCTCTATTGATTAATCCAGTTAATATCAAGACAGTGTCTCAGTTGCACTCTAGCCCTTGATTGAATCGCCCAAAGATTACTCATACTAGAAAGTGACATAAGCTCACAAATATCTTTACTTTTCATACCTTCAAATTCACTCATCACAAACAGTTGCGCCATACGCTTTGGTAATTGGGCTATACACTGATGTAAAACTTGCATAAATTGCTCTTGCTGCATTGATTGATCAGGTTTTGACCAATGGGAAAAATCAACTTGCCAGCTCCCTTGCTGATCAAAGTAATCATCTTCCTTATCATTGGGTAAACTGTCATCATATTCTTGAGCTTGTTCTCGTGATGCCTTACGAAAATAATCAATTATTTTATGTTTTAAAATTCCTATCAGCCATGTTTGTTCTTTGGATTTTCCAGAAAAATTATTTTTAGCTTTTAAAGCAGCCAACAATGTTTCCTGAACAAGATCTTCTGCCACTTCTCTATCTCCAACCCGTGCTAAACCATATCGATAGAGAATATCACCATGCAATGTTAACCATAGCTCAGGGGACGACAAACTATTCTTCATCTTTGTTAATCCTTGCTATTTAATTATCAGCTTATTTTAAACGCTGATGAATGTTTATTCCGATTTAATTTAACAGCCTATTTAGGTATATTATTTCAGGCTATTTGTAGCTCAGTCATAAGGAAAATTAGCTTTTATTTTAAATGCGGGGAGTCCTGTTCTATAGCGTCTAATAAATTACCCATTTGTCGAATTAAGTTGTGATTCCTCACAGTATTAATAGCTTTTATGTTTTGCCCGTCTTAACATCACTATCGTCATCTTAAGTTCTACGCCAAGCATGAAACTTTTCAACCCAGCGTAATAAACCTTCAGGTGCATGTTCTTTTTTCCACATACCTGCTACATATTTATTGGCCTCAGCCATGGTTGGGTAAATATGAATGGTTCCTAATATTTTGTTAAGTCCTAAGTTATGCTTCATGGCTAAAACAAATTCTGCGATCAAATCACCGGCATGTTCACCGACAATCGTCACACCTAATATTTTATCTTTACCGGATTGAGTCAATACTTTTACAAAACCATGTGCTTCACTATCTGCAATCGCACGATCTAAATCATTTATGTCATAAGATACTACTTCATAAGCTATATTTTGTTCTTTAGCTTCTTGTTCATTTAAACCAACTCTGGCCACTTCAGGATCAGTAAAGGTAGACCAAGGAATGACGGAATAATCTGTTTTAAATTTCTTAAATTGTCCAAACAATGAATTAACTGCTGCATACCAAGCCTGATGCGCTGCGGTATGAGTAAATTGATAAGGGCCAGCCACATCCCCACAAGCATAAATATTAGGGTAATTGGTTTCCTGAAAAGCATTGGTTTCTATGGTTCTTCTAGGGCTTAAGCTAATACCCATTTCTTCAACACCATAACCACTGACATTTGCCTCTCTACCAATAGCGACTAAGACTTCATCAAATGGAATTTTTACCAATTTTCCTTCATGTTCCGCAATCAATACTTTTTCCGCATTTTCAATGATAAATTCTTTTGCGGTATGCCCTACTCTTAAATCAATCCCTTCTTGCTTAAAACTAGCCATCACTATTTTAGATACTTCCTGATCTTCCCTAATCATTATGCGTGGTAGCATTTCGACTTGAGTCACTTTACTCCCCAAGCGAGCAAAACTTTGGGTTAATTCACAACCGATGGGACCGCCGCCTAACACTAATAACCGTTTGGGTAACTCTCTAAGACTCCATACATTATCTGATGTAAGTGGAGCCACTTGATCTAAACCAGGTATAGCTGGAACAAAGGGACGAGCCCCTGCCGCAATCACAATTGAACGTGTAGTTAAGGTTTTACTACCCTCTTCTGTTGTAACTTCTACTTCCCAAGGAGAAATAATTTTGGCTGAACCTTGTACAATATCAACTCCCAGTTCGGTATATCGTTCTATAGAATCATGAGGCTCAATAGTTTCTATCACTGATTGCACTCGATCCATAACATCAGCAAAATCAAATTCCACACTCGCTTTTTTAATACCAAATTCTTTTGAACGTTTTATATGCGATAGGTACTTGGCTGATCGGATCAACGCTTTTGAAGGTACACAACCTGTATTTAAACAATCGCCACCCATTTTATGTTTTTCAACCAGAGTGACCTTCGCTTTAACAGTCGCGGCAATATAAGATGTTACCAAGCCCCCCGACCCAGCTCCAATAACAACTAGATTGTTATCAAATGTTTTTGGTTTTTTATAGTTTTTAAACACTTTATTTGCCTGTATTGAAGCAACAGTTCTTTTAGCTATTAAAGGAAATAAACCTAATAACACAAATGAGCCTAATACCGCTGGAGATAAAATACCTGAAAGTGAATCAATTTTAGCCAGTTGAGTTCCTGCATTAACAAATACAACTGTGCCTGCTAACATGCCAATTTGACTGACCCAGTAAAAAGTTGTGACTTTAAGTGTGGTTAAGCCCATAGTCAGATTAATCATGAAAAATGGGAATACAGGAACTAGTCGTAAGGTAAATAAATAGAAAGCACCATCACGGGCAATACCTTCATCAATGGCTTTCATCTTTGAAGAAAACCTAGATTTAACCGTGTCTCTAAATAAAAACCGTGCGGCGATAAAAGCCAGTGTAGCGCCAATGGTTGATGCAAAGGACACAATGACTGTTCCCCACAACACACCAAATACAGCACCGCCGGCCAAAGTTAATATAGTCGCTCCTGGTAATGATAAGCCAGTTACTGCGATATAAATTAATCCGTAGATAATAGCCGTTAATTCAGGATGTATACTCCTATAATTTTCAATGGCACCCTGTTTTGATTTTAAAGTATCTAATGTTAAATACTGTTGCAAATCAAACATAAAGAATATTGTTATCAAAGCGCCAATAACCACAAATAAAATAGTTTTCGAAGTTTTCATAAGATACTCCCTGTTGCTTTGTGAGACTGATTTAAAAATAATTTCAGCTCATATAAGCCTGTCTGTTTTAAATACTTAACCATATTTTTTCCAGTAAACTGTCATTCATGTCGGTTTGTCGTTTGATAGTGCATTTACTTACAAAACTAATAGTCAATAGAGACAGAATTATTAATTAGACCTTAAAGCTTAAAGCTTAAAGCTTAAAGCTTAAAGCTGTCATCATGCTATTTTCATGGATGGATAATTAGTTTTACCACATTAAAAAATCTTTAAAGTCACTTAAATATGAATATAAAAAAACGTTTATTTTGGAATAAGATCTACAGTTTAATTATTTTAAGCTGTATCAGCTTTAATCTATCAGCAGAAACTAAAATTGCAATTCTTGAGTTTGAGCTGAAAGATATGACCTTGGCTCCAAGAATACCATCTGAAATAAAACGCACTGCATCAATAAAGCCGTTATTGGAAAGGGAACTTAAATCAGCAAATTACACGATTATTGAGATAGACCCAGAAAGTCAAAAGCTTGCGAATAGTGGAGTCGGTTATTTATTTGATCATCATGATGTTGCAGCAAAACTCGGTAAACAATTTGGTGCAGATTACATTCTTGTTGGCCGCCTCCATAAACCTAGCTTTTTATTTTCCTACTTCATGGGACATTTAGTTAGAGTTAGCGATGCTAAATTGATAGGTAACTATATTTCCGAAGCTAAAGGCCCTAATATAAAACTAACAATAAAAACTGTCGAAAGTCTTACTGTTAAAATTGATAAAACGCTTGATCATCAATATACACCTCCTCCACCTATAAAAAACAAACCATAATTGTTATCCAAGATGAAGTTAATTGCTTTAAAATCACAATAGTAAATTTATTACTACAACAAGCGATCAATATTAAGTCCGAATACAAGACTCAGATGTGTCAGGTTTTTATTGACTATGACACATCCTCCAATTTACACCACTATAATCAAAGATTCTTAAATACACCTTTAATAGTATTCTGCAACAAAGAACTCGTTACACCGACTAATGATCGCTGCTTTTGTAGCTCAGAATCCTTTTCTTTAGCATCATTTAAAATATCTCGATAAGATCGGTTCATATTTTCAGCAAACTCTGTTGCTTTCTTATCTTTCTTCTCTTCGATATCAGCTAGTGTCTTGTTAGGTTCTGGATCATATCGTTTTTCTATTTCATCAGCTAAATCTCTAAGGCTTTTACCTATTGTTAATAACTGTTCTGAAGAATGATGATTAGTTGAGTCAATCCCAAAGCTTTTGGCAATTTCTTCAGCTAAATTAAAACCATATTTAACATTGTCCTCATCTTGTTGCTGAAAATCATATTCAATATAAATATCTAATGGATCACTCGATTTTTCATCGAACAAAACATTAGCACTTTCCATTGTATAATTTAGTCCATCGACAAACTGCATCCTGACCCGCTCTATTTCCTCAAAAATAAAGTCTTCACTTAATTTTTTTACAATGTATTTCATATTTACACCAAATATTCTCTAAATCAATTTGTATACTTTAAGGGTACCTCTATTAATTCTGGCTGAGCAGGTATGCGCTTAAGTTGTTTGAGAACAAGGCGAAGATTGCAGTTAATAGCAGGCTATTAACAAGATTTTCAACGAAGTTATCGAATAACTTAAGTGTATAGATGCCAGTTATGAATTAATAGAGGTGCCCTTGTATAGGTAAAGTTAGTTTCCAACAAGCATATTAATGCACTAGTTGAATAATAACAGATATATCTTGTGCTTCAGTTTTTGACGATTTGTGTAGTGAAATATGCTTATACCTTTTTCCTCGTCTCCATTCTGGCTCATGCGCAAAATGCTTTCCGCATTCAATCGAATGTCGACGATTATTACAATCGAATAAAACCACACCATCGTCATAACTTACCAGAACATTACGCTTATAGTGTCGATATTTACCTGTTGCATTAAAAGTAATAGTTTTCTGTTCGCCATCAGCTAGTTTAAAAGAAATTGGCTGATAAAACCGATGCTTTCCATTAAAATCAATTTTACCATTTTGAATGGTCACTCTTAGCAAATCACCATACTGACCATAACCTTGGTAAATGGATTCAATCTTATGCTGTTTTTCAGCATTAATTAAATCTAACTGTAATTGTTGTTGCTTTGCTTGCTCATACTGCTGTTGTTGTTTGAGCAATCTACTTTCTGCTTTAATCTTTTCAACCGCGTTATAACCTTTAATAGTTTCTACACGCTCATTTTTATCTAATAACAACCACTGTTCTTCAGGCACACCATAAAGCCTTTTTGTGCATGAAGCTAAAAATATCAAAGTGACAATTAGGCAAACAAACCTAAAACTGACTATTGAAAAACCTTTTATCATCATTCTACTTATCCATCCCATAACCACCACCCGCAGGGGTTTTAATTTGCAGGCAGTCATCCTTTTGCATAGTCACTTGAGAACATGCCTGTAAATTTATTATCTCACCATTAAATCGAATTACTTTATTTTCACCTACTGCTCCAACACAACCTCCATGCAGACCAAAAGGTGGATGAATGCGGTGACTAGAAAGTATGCTGACTATCATAGGGCTAAGAAGCTTTATTTTCCTAAGCACTCCATTTCCTCCCTTAAATTTCCCTTGCCCTCCACTGTTTTTACGGATAGAAAACTGCTCCAATATCACAGGAAAACGCCATTCTAAAACTTCAGGGTCAGTAATGCGTGAATTAGTCATATGCGTCTGTACCGCATCACAGCCATTAAAACCATCTCCTGCCCCTGCTCCACCGCAAATGGTTTCATAATACTGATAATCCTCATTACCAAAGGTCAGATTATTCATAGTCCCTTGTGAACCTGCCAATACACCCAAAGCACCATATAATGCATCGACAATATGTTGAGAAGTTTCAACATTGCCGGCTACAACAGCTGCGGGGTATTTTGGATTTAACATGGAACCGTCTGGGATGATTATCTCCAGAGGTTGTAAACAACCTGCATTTAATGGAATATCATCATTAACCAGTGTTCTAAAAACATACAATACGGCAGCTTTACAAACAGCAGCTGGCGCATTGAAGTTATTATTTAATTGAGAACTAGTCCCTGTAAAATCAATTTTTGCACTTTTCTTCTCAGCATTTATAGTTATTTTAACGACAATTTTTGCACCGTTATCCATAACTTGTTCAAAACTTCCACTTGTTAAAGTAGGCAATAAGCGACGCACAGTTTCAGCAGCATTATCTTGCACATGTTGCATATAACTTTGAACCGTAGTTAAAGAATAATGAGCCACCATTTTCTTAAGCTCTAATACGCCTTTATTATTTGCCGCAATTTGCGCTTGTAAATCTGCAATATTTTGTTCGCAATTACGTGCAGGATATTCTGACGATTGTAACCAGTCACGCACTGTTTGTTCCTGAAACTGATCATTTTGTACTATTTTTAAACCAGCACTTAATAAGCCTTCTTCACTTATATGTTGACTATATGCAGGCATGGATGCTGCTGTAATACCACCAACATCAGCATGATGCCCACGCGAAGCAACAAAAAATAACAGTTGTTCATCATCCGAAAAAACAGGGCTAACCACAGTTATATCAGGTAAATGTGTACCCCCCTGATAAGGTGAGTTTAATAAATAGACTTCACCTTGCTGGATAATTTCAACCTTTAATAAGGCTTGTACCGCCTCACCCATTGATCCTAAATGCACAGGGATATGTGGTGCATTAGCGATTAATTCACCTTGTTGATTAAATAAAGCACAGGAAAAATCTAAACGCTCTTTAATATTGACCGAATAAGCCGTTTTTTGCAGTACAAACCCCATTTGCTCTGCAATTGACATAAATAACTTATTAAATATTTCCAGCATCACAGGATCAACTTGTGTACCGATGGCATTTTGTAGTTGCTGGTTTTGTGTCCGAGTTAAAATTAAATCCTGTTCAAGACTAACCTTAGCTTGCCATTCTGGTTCGATAATAATGGTTGAGGTCGGCTCAATAATAATTGCAGGCCCTTGAATAACTTGCTCTACTGCTAATTCAGCACGTTGATAAATAGGCGTATTATGGAAAGCATTATTGCTAAACATCGGTAAAATGTGTAAAGCTTGTCCTGCTTGCTTTACTGTTTCTGTATTCACTTCTTCAACTGTTTGGTTTTTAGCTATCACCTCTACTAATAAAGATTCAATAATTAAAGCTTTATCTCGATATCTAAAACCAAATTGTTGCTGATATAAAGTTTCAAATTCATTTAGCATTTGCTCTTTACTGTTAAACATTACAGCTAATGCAGTATCAGTCCCTAAGTAACGTAAATTAACCTGACAAATAAAACTAATGGGCTGGTCATCTTGTGCTTGCTGACGTATTTCTATTTCACCTTGTTGCTTTAACGCGGCAAAATTCAAACCTAAGGTTTCAACTGTCACTTCATCCCAAGGTAACTCCAAAGCCTTATCTTTTAATAAGCGAAAATCAGCCAAACCCATGCCATAAGCAGATAAAACACCGGCAAAGGGATGGATCATTATAGTTTTCATCCCCAATCTATCAGCCACTTTACAAGCATGTTGCCCCCCTGCTGCCCCATAACAACATAAAGTGTATTCGGAAACGTTATAGCCTTTCTGCACGGATATTTTTTTTATCGCCGTTGCCATATTTTCTACAGCAATCGTTAAAAAGCCTTCGGCGACTTGTTCAATACTGGGAGCACTTTTGGTCTTATGTTTTATTTCATCAGCGATCTCATTAAAAAGCTGTTTTACACGCTGATGATCTAAAGATAAATCACCATTTTCGCCAAATACTTTAGGAAATAAGGGTAGTTTTCCCAACATCACATTAGCATCTGTAACTGTCAGGCCTCCACCTCGTCTATAGGCTGCAGGCCCAGGATTAGCCCCTGCTGATTCAGGGCCGACTCTATACCGCATACCATCAAAACTAAGTAATGAGCCTCCACCCGCTGCAACGGTGTGAATATTCATCATCGGCACACGCATGCGTACACCCGCCACTTCAGTTTCAAAACTACGTTCTAATTCACCACAATAATGCGCTACATCGGTAGAGGTTCCACCCATATCAAAGGCAATAATTTTATTAAAACCTGCGCGTTCTGCCGTGGCAATTGCTCCGACAATACCTCCTGCGGGGCCCGATAGAATACTATCTTTACCTTGAAAACTATGAGCATCAGCCAATCCACCATTAGATTGCATAAACATTAATCGTGGAGGATTTTTAGCTGCTAAGCCTTCTGAAACCTGTGCAACATAACGCCTTAAAATAGGAGATAAATAAGCATCAACCACTGTAGTATCACCACGGCTGACAATTTTCATAAAGGGGCTGGCTTGGTGCGAGATAGAAATCTGAGGAAAACCAATTTCTTTAGCTAGTTTAGCCAATTGCAATTCATGATCGGGATAACGCCAAGCATGCATTAATACAATGGCAATAGCTCGAAAACCTTTATCATACAGTTGTTGTAATGATTGGTTCGCTTGCTTAGTATCTAAAGGCGTAAGAATTTCACCCTTAACATTGACACGTTCTTGTACTTCAATCACCTGCGTATAAAGCAACTCGGGCAATTGAATATTTAAGGCAAAAATATCAGGACGATTCTGATAGCCAATGCGTAAACAATCTTTAAAACCAGAAGTGATTAATAATGCAGTTGGCTCACCTTTGCGCTCTAAAAGCGCATTAGTACCCACTGTTGTACCCATTTTAACTGCAGAAATGTTATCACCATCAAGCTCACCACCTAATAGTTGGCGCATAGCTTCAAGTGCTGCATCGGGGTATCGTTCAGGGTTTTCAGATAATAATTTGCAGGTGATTAATTGGCCATTAGGCTTACGGGCAACCACATCGGTAAAAGTCCCTCCTCTATCTACCCAAAATTGCCAACGCTTGTCTGAATTAATTGCCATATATAATTATCTTAAAGTTTGTTTTAAGATAATTATTTCATAGTCTTAAACACTAAAATAGTTACAAATTGTTTTAAAACTAATTTTTGAAGCTTAGCAATACTTATAACACTAGCTTTTTTCTTAGCCCAAACAAAGTTACCAATCCTGTAATAAACATCCAAATCGTTGCAGGTACTGGGACAGGTGCAATTCTCCAGGCCAAGCCATAATCCCAATTAAAGTCATCCCCTTCTGCTGTTACTTGTATTTGATAATCTCTATCTTGCTCAAGAAAATACCATAGGTTTTCAGTATTATCGATTGAGCTATTTGAACTGGAGACTAACAATTCATTACCAACACCATCTGTTACATCAAACAAAGATAAATTTAGATCATATAATATTGCATCAGCCCAAACATTATTCTCAAAATCAGCTGCAATATTAATATTCCAGACTAAAGAAGCTGTCAGTTGTAAACCCTCTTCTTCAATCGAATCAAACTGGTAGTTTGCAACCCTTTGATCATTTCCAAAACTTTCATCATAATCATAGCCGAATTGATCAATCAAGACGCTTCCGCCATCTTGCTGACTGTCTTGCTCACCTGCTTCCATTATTTGATAGTTATTGTAAACATTTAACTGGCCAGCGCCGAATCGACTATCTAAACCATTATCTGTTTGTGTTAAAACATCTTCTCTATAATCTACAATTTGAGCAATAGTAGCTGTATTAGATGTATTTCTATCTGCACCTGCCATTACAATGGCTTTTACCACTTCACTACGTTCACCATTATAAATAACATCTCCATTTTCTATAACAGTTGTTGCCCCTTGAGCTGCATTATTAGCTTGATCTAATAAGATAGCTACAGCAGCTGAGACCATTGGCGTTGCGTTGCTTGTAGAGCTTGCTGGTGCAACGATATCGGGCCTTACCCTTCCTAAGTTATATTCAGTATCAAGAGTTAAAGTGCCTTGTGCATGATTACCATCAGTACGCCCTACAGAAATACTGTTATATGCATTGCCTAATAAAGGCTTATTAACACTGCCATTATTCATTGCAGTTACTTGAATAAACTCATTCTTTTCCACTACCCAATCAAGCCGTTTCAAGACGAATACATCACCATCAGTTTCAGTCATTGCTCCAACCCAGCTATGGTTTGCAACTCTACTACTGCTAGTTATAGGATTCTCTGGTTGTCCTGGCTTTAAAAAACCGTCCAATAACCAATCTTTAGCAGAATAAACATCAATGTTTTCTATCCCAGAAGCTATTGAACTGGTATTACCAAAAAAAGTATTAGCTACACCATTTGAATGTCCACTAAAACCATTTGAACCACCCGTTTTGTCTATTATATTTTTACCTGAAAATGATAGGCTATTAACATCAGGCATCCAAGCATAACCTATTTCATCATCACCTATTGCAGCTTCAACTTGTGTCACTCTGATATTTGAAGCATTAGGAACTAACGTCCCGACTTCTGCTTGTAACTGGGTATATGCAATATCATCCCGATAATCGGCATATGTTTGTGAAGGCAGCATTAAAAATGCTAAAAGCGGTAGCGTTTTTTTCACAATATTTTATCCTTAAAATTAATCGTATTGGGGTCTATAAATGTCTAAGCTGATCTGGCGCTAAATCTCATATCAACAAAATTATAAAAAGCTAACAAGAAGTTTAGCCTAATTCTCAATTTTTCATAGCTTCTATATTTAATGAAAAAAATGATGCAAAAAATCACTTTCTTATTCTATTATTTTCACACCACGTACACATTTAACCCGCTACCATCGATTGAATAGACATTTCTGGGAGTCCAGAAATGTCTAACCGATTTTTAAGGCTAGCTGTAAATCATAAACCTGTTAAATTTCAAGCTGTAGGTTCATAAGCATTTAGCTTAATGTCTATACTGCTTATCTATTTAGCTGACATAGCTTCTAAATATGTATTCTTTCTTGCTAAATAATTATCAACAAATTCCTGCATAGGCTTTTCATCATATTCACGCACACCACTGATAACTATTTTCTTAAAGCCTTTACCAACGACTTTATCCCCCGATTTAATTTGAAACTTAAAAAAGGCATCAGCACGTTTTCCATTGACTTGTAACTCTGGATCCATCATTTCAACTTGGGGATCAGTAAAGTCCATGTGATCAAATTCTAAAGTCATACTTTCATAAATTACGAAAGGCCGACTAATATTAATCATGGTATTTTGTTTTGCCATTAACGGAACTAAAACGTGAGGAAAGTTATGTCCCGAAAATGCTACATAGTTACGGCTTAAAGCACTAACAACAGACTCTGTGTTATTAATTTCACCACTTCTATCAACTTTTAGAATAGTTTTACCATGGCTTCCGACAATATCAAATTGATCATCATCAGTTTCTGGAAAATCTAACGTTACATCTCCACTTCCCAACATACCTGCAAAAGTAAAATTCATGTTTTTACTTACGCCATATTTATCCAGCACTAATGCAAACAATAAATCGCCGGGAACACAAAACCTTTTTGAATCGACATCATGCAAAGGATTAAAATCATTGGCAATATCTTTTGCAAATGAACAACCTTGCTCAGGTGTAATACTAACTCTGTCATTAGGACCTGAATAAAACTCTTTTAAAAACATATTATTATTCTTAATATCGTGAAACAGTGCTATCGCAATCTACTGACCACGCATCAATACCACCGCTTAAATTATAAATATTACTTAAACCAGCCTTTAGCATAAAAGTTGCAGCTTGTTGGCTACGCATTCCATGATGACATATCACCACACAATCTTTTGTAATATCTATATCCTGTAACCTAAATGGAATTTGACTTAAAGGGATATGTAAACTGCCTTCAATATGAGCAAATTTAAATTCATTTGCTTCTCTAACATCGAGAAGAGTCAAGCTTGTTTCTTTTGTTATTTTTTCTTGCAATTGTTTTGCAGAAATCTGTATTACTGACATATAAATTTTTCTAACCTTTCAATACCAAGAGCTATTTTAGCGACTGAAGCCGTATATGCAAAGCGAATATGACAATTTGAGTTATTATTTCCAAAATCTTTCCCTGGTGTAACCGCTACGCCCTGTTGTTCTAATAAATCTTTTGCAAATTGAAAACTATCATTGGTAAATCGTGAACAATCTGCATAAATATAAAAAGCACCTTCAGGCTTAACAGAAATTTTAAAGCCTAATCGTATTAAATTTTCATATAAAAAATCTCTACGTTTTTCAAACTCATGCTTTCTACTTTCTAATTCAGTAATATTGTTAGTTGAAAAAGCAGCTAATGCAGCATATTGCGAATGTGTGGCTGTAGATATAAATACAGTTTGAGAAAATCGTTCCGCGGCGTTGACAAAAGCCTCAGGAACAATAACCCATCCTATTCTCCACCCTGTCATAGCAAAGTATTTTGAAAAGCTATTGATTACAAAAACATCGTCACTAAATTCTAATGCTGACCTAGCTTTTTTACCATAAACCAAACCATGATAGATTTCATCTGAATAAAAACTCCCCCCTAATGAATTTACTTGCTCTATTGATAACTGTAACTCTTCATCCGTTATTAAAGTGCCTGTTGGATTTGACGGAGAAGCAATTAAGACGCCTGTAGTTTTGTCAGACCAATGCTGCTTGATCAATTCTGAAGTTAGTTGATATTCAGTATCAGCACCCACATTAATAAATTTTGTTTGCGCTTCCATCAAGCGAACAAAATTATGATTGCAGGGATAACAGGGATCAGCCATTAAAATCTCTTCCCCTTTGTTTAAACTTATTTCAAGAGCTAATAAGAATGCTCCTGATGCACCGGGCGTTATAAATATACGTTCAGGAGCAAGCTTAACTTTATAGTTTTTTAGATAGAACTGGCTAATCTCAGCACGTAATTCAGGTAAACCTGCAGCGGCAGTATATTTTACATTACCTGTCTGAATATGTTTCATTGCCGCATCAATAATACCTGCTGGAGTTGGGAAATCTGGCTCACCAACTTCCATATGAATTATTTCTTTGCCTTCAGCTTCCAACTCTTTTGCGCGTTGCAATAGCTCCATCACGTAAAAAGGTGAAAAACCATCCATACGCCTTGCCACAGTTGACTTCATCGTTCATCCAAATCAATTTTCATTGAAAACATTTTAACAAACTTCTTGCTATAAAAGTTCTATTCTGGTAAAAATGCGCAGTTTTTAAAAATCTCGCTAGGAGTTAGTTGATGACAGAGTCAACCGAAAATACACCGTTCAGCTTTATCCCATACGACGAAAAAGAAGATGAAGAATTTATGAATGATGCTCAAGTTGAGCATTTTCAAAATATTCTGAATAATTGGAAAAATGAACTAATGCAGGAAGTCGATCGTACAGTGCATCATATGCAAGATGATGCGGCTAACTTTCCTGACCCAAATGATAGAGCAACTCAAGAATCTGAATTCAGTTTAGAATTGAGAACTCGCGATAGAGAACGTAAGTTAATCAAAAAGATTGATGAGTCTCTTAAAGACATTGAGTCTGGCGATTATGGTTTTTGTGAGTCATGCGGTATCGATATTGGTGTTCGTCGCTTAGAGGCACGTCCTACTGCAGTATTATGCATAGATTGCAAAACACTTGATGAAATCAGAGAAAAACAAATGGGTTAAGTTCTGAATATCCCTTATGTTGGCCGGTTTGCTCCTTCGCCTACCGGCCCATTACACCTTGGTTCTTTATATGCAGCACTAGCTAGTTTTTTGCATGCAAAGGCCAATCAAGGTCTATGGTTATTGCGTATTGATGATATTGACAGCCCTCGTAAAATGTTAGGGGCAGATACCAGCATTATCAAAACATTAGAATCACTTGGCCTACATTGGGATGGTAATATTGATTATCAAAGCCAACATTTAGAAGAGTATCAAAATATAATTGATGATCTCCTTAAAAAAGACTTGATTTATCCCTGTTACTGTAACCGCAAAACATTAAATTCTTCTGGATCTGCTGTCTATTCAGGTCTCTGTCGTCATACCAATAAGCAAAATATCCCCTCTTCCTTACGTATTAAATCAAAGCCTATTTCCACTCGATTTAATGATGAACTTCAAGGCTGGCAAGACAGTAATTTTGTCGACCAACATGGCGACTTTATTATAAAAAGAAAAGATAATATTACTGCCTATCAATTGGCCGTGGTAATTGATGATCATCGTCATAATATCAACCATGTTGTAAGAGGATTTGATCTACTGGACTCCACGCCCAAACAAATTTTTTTACAAAAAACATTAGGGTATAAAACACCTAATTATTGTCACTTCCCTGTTATTATTGATCAACAAGGCAATAAATTAAGTAAACAAAAATGTGCACAGGCAGCTTCAACAGAAAGCCCGCAAAATATGTTGTTTTTGTTACTGGAACTTTTACAGCAAAATCCGCCTAAAAACCTTAAAAAATCCTCTGTTGAAGAAATACTTAATTGGGCAATTGAGCATTGGCAGTCAGCGCCCTTAAAAAAAATGCGTGCAATTAATAATAAGATTAATTAAGGTACTTGCATTAACCTCAATCCAAGGTAAAAAAATGTCAGAAGAAAAAGTGTACGCTGTAAACAAGGGAATAGCCGAAAAAGCACATTTTACGGCGGAAACTTACCAAAAACTATATCAGCAATCTATTGCTGACCCAGAACACTTTTGGTCTGAACAAGCTAAACAGTTTCTCGACTGGAGTAAACCTTGGGATAGCACGCTAGAATTTGATTATCCAAAGGGTGAAATTAGTTGGTTTAAAGGTGGCAAACTTAATGTAAGTGTTAACTGTTTAGATAGACATTTAGAAACTCGAGGCAATCAAACTGCCATTATTTGGGAAGGTGACAACCCAGATATTGATAAAAAAATCAGCTATAAAGAACTGCACCAACAAGTTTGTAAATTTGCCAATGTGTTAAAGGCTCAAGGCGTAAAAAAAGGTGATCGCATCTGTATTTATTTACCGATGATTCTTGAAGCCGCAACCGTTATTCTAGCCTGTACACGTATTGGTGCCGTGCATTCAATTGTTTTTGGTGGTTTTTCTGCAGAGGCTTTAAAAGATCGTATTTTAGATTCAGATTGCCAGTTTTTAATCTGTGCTGATGAGGGGCATCGTGGTGGAAAAACCATCCCTATTAAAGCTGTGGCAGATGTGGCAGCAAAAAAATGCCCTAATCTAAAAAAAGTTATTGTCATAAAAAATACAGGAAATCCTGTTGATTGGGTAGAAAACCGTGACGTTTGGTTTCATCAAGCTATGGAAACAGCTTCAGATGTTTGTCCTGCGGAAGAAATGGATGCTGAGGACCCTTTATTCATTCTTTATACCTCTGGCTCTACTGGTAAACCAAAAGGCGTACTACATACCACAGGCGGCTATTTATTAATGGCAGCTATGACGCATAAATACGTTTTTGACTATCATGATGGTGATATTTATTGGTGTACTGCTGATATTGGCTGGGTAACGGGGCATTCGTATATTATCTACGGCCCCTTATGTAATGGCGCAACTACTTTAATGTTTGAAGGTGTGCCTACTTATCCAGAACCGGATCGTTTTTGGCAAGTTATTGATAAACACCAAGTTAATATTTTTTATACCGCCCCTACAGCTATACGTGCATTAATGGCTCAGGGTAATGAGTGTGTAACCCGTACTGACCGTAGCAGTCTTCGCGTTTTAGGCAGTGTAGGAGAACCGATAAACCCAGAAGCATGGGAATGGTATTATCACGTTGTTGGGAACGCTCAATGCCCAATTGTCGACACTTGGTGGCAAACTGAAACAGGTGGTATTTTAATAACACCACTGCCTGGTGCTACAGATTTAAAACCAGGCTCAGCAACACTGCCTTTCTTTGGCATTAATCCAAAGATTGTCGACAACGATGGCAATGAACTAGATGGTGAAGCGGAAGGTATTCTGTTATTTGATTACCCATGGCCATCACAAGCCCGGACAATATACGGTGATCATAAGCGTTATATTGAAACCTACTTCTCAAGCTATCCAGGCTATTATTTTGCAGGAGATGGCGCTCGTAGAGATAAAGATGGCTATTATTGGATTACAGGCCGTGTTGACGATGTAATCAATGTTTCTGGACATAGAATGGGCACCGCTGAAGTAGAAAGTGCCTTAGTATTAAATGAACATGTTGCAGAAGCGGCTGTTGTTGGTTTTCCTCATGAAATTAAAGGCCAAGGAATTTATGCCTATGTCACCTTAAACCAAGGTGTTGAAGCAACGGATGATCTTAAAAAAGAGCTAGTTCAACTGGTACGTAAAGAAATTGGCCCTATTGCCTCTCCCGATGCTATTCAGTGGGCACCAGGTTTGCCAAAAACACGTTCAGGGAAAATTATGCGGCGTATTCTACGTAAAGTAGCCGCTAACGAAATTGATAACTTGGGTGATACCTCTACACTTGCCGACCCTACAGTTGTGGATGATATTATTAACAATCGCTTAGTTAAATAACGTTAAAGTAGAGACAAGGCATGCCTTGTCTCTACAGCCCCGAGCAATACTATCTATAACAATAAAGTTATAAACGGATACTATTAAAAAAGGGAGAAATAAGCTCTTTCATCGACAAATCACCTTCTGTCGAAAATTTGAGTTCACCCGCTGAAGTCATCACCCCACCTTTAAAAGTATATTCCGCTTGTCGTAATTTAAATATATTTTTTACTGCTTTTATTAAGGCATTAGAATTTAACTTAATTGGCACAGAAACTTTTTGAGTTGCATAAGATTCTAATGCTATATCACTCTCAACATCTATATTCCCTATAGCTATTTGGTTAAGAGTAATATCTCCCATCATTTTTGTTATAGGAACAGAAAATGAATTGGGATTATAAAGTAGCACTTCAAAAACAGCCTGTTGATCTTTCATAGAGAAAGATTTTAACTCTATTTTTTTGACTTCTGGTGCATCAACAAAAGCTTTGATTAAGCCTGTGCCACACCCCACCGAAATAAGAGACAATATTAAAAAAAATACAGCTTTATTTAATATTGTCATCGTAAAAGATCAGCAGAACAGTTTTAATATTTAGATACTTTCAACAATTGCATTCAAGGTTTCACTTGGACGCATAACCTTAGCTGTCAGCACTTGATCTGGACAATAATAACCACCAATATTTACTGCTTGCCCTTGCACAGAATTAAGCTGCTCAACAATGTTAGCTTCATTATCTAATAGTTGTTTTGCAACAGGAGCAAACTGAGCTTGTAGTTCTTGATCCTGGCTTTGTTCTGCTAGAGCTTGCGCCCAATACATAGCCAGATAAAAATGACTGCCTCGTGTATCTAACTCACCCGCTTTACGTGATGGGGATTTATTGTTATTTAGGAACGTACTATTAGCAGTATTAAGTGCAGCGGCTAATACTTGAGCCTTGGCATTATTATTTTTTTCTGCCAACTCTTCGATAGAAACGGCAAGTGCTAAAAATTCACCTAATGAATCCCAACGTAAATGGTTTTGATCGACCAATTGCTCAACATGCTTAGGTGCAGAACCGCCCGCCCCTGTTTCAAATAATCCGCCACCAGCAAGTAAAGGCACAATAGACAACATTTTTGCACTAGTGCCTAACTCTAAAATAGGAAATAGATCTGTTAAGTAATCTCTTAATACATTACCGGTAACAGAAATAGTATTTTCACCTGCTTTTACACGTTGTAATGTGTAACGGATTGCTTCAACAGGTGCCATGATTTTAATTTCAAGTCCGTCTGTATCATGCTGTGTTAAATAATTTTCTACCTTAGCGATTAAGTTTGCATCATGTGCACGCGCTTTATCTAACCAGAATATTGCTGGCTGGCCTGTTGCTTTGGCACGACTAACCGCTAACCTTACCCAATCTTGAATAGGTAAATCTTTAGTTTGACACATACGCCAGATATCACCTTGCTCTACTTTATGCTCAAGTAAAGTCGAGCCAGCTGAATCAGTTACTTTTACAGTACCATCAGCAGGAATTTCAAAAGTTTTATCATGTGAGCCATATTCTTCAGCTTTTTGAGCCATTAACCCCACATTACTAACATTACCCATTGTAGTTACATCAAAAGCACCGTGTTGCTTACAAAACTCAAATACTTCTTGATAGATACCAGCGTAACAACGATCTGGTATCATTGCTTTAGTATCATGTAACTTTCCATCTACTCCCCACATTTGTCCCGAAGAACGTAATGCAGCAGGCATTGAGGCATCAACAATTACATCACTAGGAACATGTAAATTTGTAATACCTTTATCTGAATTAACCATAGCCAATTCAGGTTGCGTTAAATAAACAGCTTGAAGATCATCTTCAATTTGCTTACGTTGATCATCAGGTAAATTAGCAATTTTTGCATAAACATCACCAATACCATTACGTGTATCAACACCTAACTTTTTAAAAGTTTCAGCATGTTTAGCAAAAGCTTGTTGATAATAAACATTGACTGCATGACCAAATATAATGGGGTCAGAAACTTTCATCATGGTTGCTTTTAAATGCAATGAAAGTAGCACGCCTTCTGATTTTGCCTCTGTTATAGATTTCTCAAAAAAAGCACATAAAGCTTTGCGACTCATTACGGTTGCATCAATCACTTCGTTTGCTAGTAAAGCTGTTTTCTCTTTAAGTACCTGAGTAGAGCCATCATTACCAAACCATTCAATTTTTACATCACCAGCAGCAGACATAACTGCAGATTGCTCACTTGAATAAAAATCACCTTCAGTCATTGAAGCAACATGAGATTTAGAATCAGAAGACCATGCTCCCATAGAATGTGGATGCTTCTGTGCATACTCTTTTACTGGAGCCGCAACACGTCGGTCTGAATTACCTTCACGTAATACTGGGTTTACAGCACTTCCTAAAACTTTAGCATAACGTGCTTTAATTTCTGCTGACTTATCATCTTCAGCAACTTCAGGGAAATCTGGAATAGCAAAGCCTAACCCTTGTAATTCCTTAATAGCATCCTGTAACTGAGGTATTGAAGCACTAACATTAGGTAACTTAATAATATTGGCTTCAGCTGTTTTAGCTAACTCACCTAACTCGGCCAATGCATCATTTATTTTTTGAGTATCGGTTAGGTATTCAGGGAAATTAGCAAGAATACGTCCAGCAAGTGATATATCTCTTGTTTCAACCGTAATATTTGCCGCTTTTGCATAAGCTTGTACAACAGGTAAAAATGAGTAGGTTGCTAAAGCAGGCGCTTCATCAGTTAAGGTATAAATAATTTTAGAATTTGACATATATGTAATAGATAATTAAATTTTGTAAAATAAGTGTCTGAGCTAAGGCTTATAAAATAAAAACTATGCAAACGTTAAGTGTTGAAAAGTTGAAATCACTCTTAAAAGCCCTATCCTGCTGGAGAGAGAGCGGTGAGGAGAAATAAAATAATTCACTTATTCTTTAATGTTTTCTTATAAATCAAGAGATAAAAGAATCCACACTTACCAATGACATAGCCAATAAAAAAGGCAGATGTAAAGTAATTTACACCTGCCTTTTCAACTTAGTTAAAACGCACGTTTATGAAAATGGGTTTTCAAGAACAATAGTTTCATCTCTGTCTGGGCCTGTTGATAAAATAGCAACTTTAACGCCAATTAACTCTTCAACACGCTTGATATAAGCTTTTGCATTTGCAGGTAATTTCTCCATATCTGTTACCCCAGCAGTTACACCATCCCAACCAGGCATTTCTTCTATAACCGGCACACATGCTTCATATTGATCAGCACCTAAAGGTGCAATCTCAGTTAACTCACCTTTAATATTATAAGCAGTACAGATACCAATTTTATCTAAACCATCAAGTACATCTAATTTAGTTAAACAAATACCTGACAAACTATTCATTTGTGCTGATTTACGCATAGAAACAGCATCAAACCAACCTGTTCTACGTTTACGTCCTGTTGTTGCACCAAATTCATGGCCTTTAACACCTAAGTGCTCACCATATTCATCATCTAACTCAGTAGGAAATGGACCGTTACCTACTCGTGTTGAATAAGCTTTAGTGATACCTAAAACATAATCAAGATCTAATGGACCTACACCAGTACCTGTTGCCGCACCACCTGCTGTAGTGCTTGATGACGTTACATAAGGATATGTACCATGATCAATATCAAGTAATGCACCTTGAGCACCTTCAAAAAGAATATTTTCATCTTGTTGCTGGTAATCTTTTAATTCTTCACCAATATCTGTCAACATTGGCTTAACAATTTCAGCAAGCTTTAACGTTGTCGCCAACATTTCTTCATAATCAAGTGCTTCGGCATTATAGTAATTAGTCAGCATAAAATTATGATATTCGACTAATTCCTTTAACCTTTTAGAAAACTCTTCAGTATTAAGTAAGTCACCTGCACGAAGCCCTCTTCTTGCAACTTTATCTTCATAAGCAGGGCCAATTCCTCGTCCTGTTGTTCCAATTGCTTTATTACCACGGGCAATTTCTCTTGCTTGGTCAATAGCAATATGGATAGGAAGAATTAAAGCACAAGCTTCACTGATTTTTAGACGATGCTTAACAGAAAGGCCTGATTTCTCAAGTGTTTCAATTTCTTCCAATAAGGCATCAAGTGATAAGACAACACCATTACCAATCATGCAGTCGACATTTTCTCTTAAAATACCTGATGGAATAAGATGCAAGACCGTTGTTTTACCATTAATAACTAGTGTATGCCCAGCATTATGCCCACCTTGAAAGCGAACAACCGCTTTAGCCTGTTCAGTTAAAAGATCAACCAACTTCCCTTTACCTTCGTCACCCCATTGCGTGCCGATGACTACTACATTTTTACCCATAATTATTCCAATTTTAAGCTAAGGACTTAACGACCCAATTTTGATTCTGTTTTTCTAACACGCCGGTACATGCTAGTTCTTTAATTTCGCCTGGATGACCAGGTAATTGCTGTACAACTGCAATACCTTGCGTACGAAGATCTCTAATTGCTTCGGTTAATGCAGCATCATCAGCTAAAGGTGCATAAACTAGCTGTGCAGTCTCTGCCTCATTTAATTGCTTAGACAATGAATTAAGCAACTTTAAATCAGCACTAAAACCTGTTGCTGCACGCGCTCTACCGAAGAACTCACCAATATTATCATATCGTCCACCACGAGCCACTTCTCGTCCTAATTCAGGAACAAAAGAAGCAAATACCACACCTGTATGATAATGGTAACCACGTAGTTCAGATAAATCGAAACTTACCGGCAATGATGGAAAATTGATACGTAGTTTATCAGCAATAGTTTGTAACTCTTCTAATGCTTGAGAAACAGCTTCGCCCGTATTTGCAAATACTTCAGCAGCTTTAGCCAATATTTCCACCCCACCATTTAAAGTCGGTAGAGTTTTAAATATTGTTTTGTAATTTTCTGGAATATTAAAACCATCAACTAAATCATTTAATTCAGGTCTTGCTTTACGTTGCAAGACATCAAACAATTCAGTTTCCTGAACTTTGGTTAAACCTGCTTGTTCTGATAAAGCACGATATATTTCAACATGCCCTAGATCTAAATGTACATTTTGTAAACCAGTAACTGCTAACATTTCCAACATTAGCTGAATAACTTCCAAGTCACTTTCTATACCTGAATGACCATAAATTTCAGCACCAATTTGCATTGGACTTCTGGTTTTAGATGATGAATTTTCTAAAGTTCTTAAAGTTGTTCCGACATAGCACAAACGTGTTGGTCGATCATGCTTTAGGTTATGCGCATCAATTCTTGCAACTTGTGGTGTTATATCCGCACAAACGCCCAACATTTCACCAGAAACCTGATCTGTTAATTTAAATGTTTGAAGATCAAGATCGTGTCCTGAACCTGTTAACAAAGAATCTAAAAAATCAACAACAGGTGGGATAACTAATTCATAGCCCCAGCAAGAAAAAACATCCAATAACTGTCGGCGTAAAGCTTCTAGTTGTTGAGCATCTTCAGGTAAAACATCTTCAATTCCTTGGGGTAATAACCAGGAGTCTCTTTTTTGCATATTTTTATATGTCCACTCGCACAAAACGCCCCGTTAGAAAACGGAGCGTTTTGTTATCTTTTTTACAATTTAACGATAATATTTATCGTAACTATTTATTTCTGTTTCTTAAAGTATTTAAAGAAGTCAGAATCAGGCTCTACAACCAACATATCACCAGGTTGTCTAAATGTTTGTCTATAAGCAATCATACTACGGTAAAAAGTATAAAACTCAATATCTTTACCATAAGTTTTAGCATAGATATCGGCTGCTGTCGCATCACCAGAACCACGAAGCTTCTCTGCATCACGGAAAGCATTAGCCATTATAATTTGACGTTGCTTATCAGCATCAGCTCGTATTCTTTCTGCAGCCTCTTTACCTTGTGATCGGAATTCTCTAGCAACCCTTTCACGCTCTGCTTCCATTCTTCTATAAACAGAAGAACTTACTTCATTAGGTAAATCAATTCGTTTAACTTGTACATCAACAATTTCTATTCCTAATTTAACAGCAATAGGTGTTGATAAGCTAATTAATGCAGTACGAATAACATTACGGTCACTCGATACTAACTGTTTAATTGTACGCTTACTAAACTCACTACGAAAAGCATCTTTGATGATTTGGTCTAAACGAATATTAGCTTGTCTTGTATCACCAGCTACTGCCGTGTAAAAAGTTTTTACATCAGCAATCTTCCATTTAACAAATGAATCAACAATTACATTTTTCTTTTCAGAAGTTAAAAAACGCTCAGGCTTTGAATCCATTGTCAAAATACGTGAATCAAATTTCTTCACGTTATTGATAAAAGGCATTTTAAAGTGCAAGCCTGGTTCAAAATCAGTAGAAATAACTTCACCTAAACGAAACTTAATAGCTCTTTCTGTTTCGGTTACGGTAAACACGCATGAGGAAACAATAAAAAACAAAGCACCTGCTGCTATTAATATTTTATTTTGTCCCATCTTAGCGTCCTCTCACAACACGACCACGATTTGAAGTTCGTGAGCTGTTATTAATACTTGTTTTTTGTGGTGCAACATTTGACCTAGGAACGTTTGCTACATTTGTTGTTCCTGCATTTGCAGTTCTATTGCCTAATTTATCTAAAGGTAAATAAAGCATATTGTTACTTCCTTTAACATCAACCATAACGGTAGAAGTATTGCTCAACACATTTTCCATAGACTCAAGATACATTCTTTGTCTAGTGACTACAGGTGCCTTTTTATACTCTGTTAATAGTTGAGAAAAACGACTCACGTCACCTGTTGCTTTAGCAATGATACTTTCTTTATAAGCTTCAGCTTCTTGTGTTTTTCTAGATGCAGCACCACGAGCGACAGGAACAACCTCATTTGAATAGGCTTCTGCTTCGTTTATATAACGTTGCTCATCTTCACGCGCTTTAATCGCATCTTCAAAAGCACCCTGAACTTGCTCAGGTGGCTGTGCATCTTGAAGGTTTACAGTTGTGATTAAAATCCCCGACTCATAGGCATCCATTACCTTTTGAATTTCAGACTGGATTTCAGCAACAATTTCACTTCGTCCTTCTGTTAATACAAAATCCATATCACTATGACCAATAACACCACGTTCAGCACTTTCAGTAACTTGTTTCAGTGTTGCTGTTGGGTTAAGTAAGTTAAATACATAATTTTTTGCATCTTTAACTTGGTATTGCACTGCTAGACGAACATCAACGATATTTTCATCTTTTGTTAGCATTAAAGCTTCTCTAGGTACTGAACCAGCTCCTTGACGACCACCTGAACGGTAACCTACTTCAATTACTTGAACATTTTGTACATCAACAACTTCAACTTTATCGATTGGTGATGGAAAACGCCAATTCAAACCTGGTTGAGTAGTTGCAGAATAAGCTCCAAAACGTGTTTCTACACCTCGAGTTCCCTCGTCAACAATATAAAAACCGCTTAAACCCCATAGTACAGCAGCACCTGCTGCTAAAAAACCTAGACTTTTAAGAGATCCACCTTCAGCATCACCGCCACCAGAGGAGCCGCCTCCAAAAATACCGCCTAATTTTTCTTGAAATGAACGAATCACTTCATCTAAATCTGGTGGACCATTCTCATCTTTACGGCCACTCCAAGGGTCTTTCTTATCGCCACCGGGCTCATTCCAGGACATCTATTGCTCCAATTGGATTTTATTTAAAATTTATGGCTCCAAAGCCAAAGTCGCATATTCTATCTTAAATCGATAGTTTATGATTAATTAATTAACGCTAATAATGTAATTTATAACTTACAAAACAACTTCTTCTGTTTTAATTTCTTTTAGTAAGCCTAAATGTTTTTTATCAATTTCAATTGATAACTCCCAACCACCAAAATCATCATGTTTTTCTTCAATAATCTTAGCAAAATCAAACAATTTAGCACGTGTGCCACCTTGGTTAGGTTTTAAGTAACACTTTCTTTTAACCTTAGTATTTGAAAATAGTTCCGCTAAAGCCTGAAATAATAATTCTGAACCATCCCCAGTTTCAGCAGAAAGCCAGACTCTTACCGGTTTTCCTTCATCATTTCTATCTATATGAGGCTCTACATCTTCCAGCAAATCTATTTTATTAAAAACTTCTAATTGTGGAATTTCATGGGCATCAATATCTTTTAATACCTGATTAACCTGAAACATTGTGTCTTCACGGTCTTCAGCATTTGAATCAATAACATGTAATAACAAGTCAGCCTCACTGGCTTCTTGTAATGTCGAACGAAAAGCTGCAATTAATTCATGTGGCAAGTGGCGAATAAATCCCACTGTATCAGCAAGAATAATATCTGCACCATTTTCTAGCGAACAACTTCTTAAGGTAGGATCCAATGTTGCAAACAACTGATCTGCAACATAAATATCTGCACCTGTTAAGGTATTAAATAAAGTGGATTTTCCCGCATTGGTATAACCAACTAACGATATCGAAGGTGTTTCAGATTTTTTTCTTTTACCGCGACCTTGACCACGCTGTTTAGCAACCTTTTCTAAACGTCGCTGAATCAGTTTGATTCGATTACTCACTAAACGTCTATCTGACTCTAACTGGGTTTCCCCCGGCCCCCGCATTCCAATACCACCACCTTTTTGACGATCAAGATGCGTCCAGCCACGAATCAATCGTGTAGATAAATGTTTTAGCTGAGCCAATTCAACTTGTAATTTGCCTTCAAAGGTTTTCGCCCTTAAAGCAAAAATATCTAAAATCAAACCATTTCTATCGACTACTCGAACGCCTAAAGCATGCTCTAGGTTTCTTTCCTGACTAGGAGATAAAACATGATTAACCAAAACAATATCAGCTTCATGAAAAGCAATCTCAGACTTTATTTCTTCAACCTTTCCACTACCTACAAAAAATTTTGGATCAGGTCTCTGCCTATTTCCTGTGACTACATGCATAGGTTCTGCACCAGCCGTTTTGGCAAGCTCTTTTAATTCATACAAGTCTTCCTGACCTGCTCGTAGCGTTAGATGAACTAATATTGCTCGCTCACCTGAGTCGGGACGATCAAACAAAAAAAACTCCTTCCTTATTCTTCAAAATGCTCATTCTCTCTAGCTAACTTAACTGGTTTTCCAGGCACTATAGTTGATACAGCATGCTTATATACCATTTGATTAACTGTATTTTTCAACATAATGACGTATTGATCAAATGAATCGACACGCCCTTGTAATTTTATTCCATTTACCAAAAAAATAGAGACAGGTGTATGCTCTTTTCTTAAGGTATTAAGAAAATTATCCTGTAAATTTTGTGCTTTTGACATCCTATTCCCCTCTTATTATTATTCCTATTTCTAACCACTTACTTATCAATATAAATATCGCTTATAAGTAAACCAAGATATTGGGACATTTTATTGTAATTCAAGATAATAAAATCATTTAAGAATTATAATTCATGTTTTATTTTGTTTAATACATTTTCCATTAAATTTGTTTCGGCTGAATCAAATTGTAATGCATCTGTTTCCCTGCGTAACCAAGTGAACTGCCTTTTTGCCAATTGCCTAGTCGCTATAATTCCTTTTTCTATCATAGTATCTAAATCATATTCACCCTCTAAATACGACCAAGTTTGACGATAGCCCACAGCCCTAATTGCTGGTAAATCAACATTTAAATCAGCTCGGTTATATAAAACCTTAACCTCATCCAGTAAACCTTTTTCTACCATCAAATTGAAACGTTGAGCAATTTTCTCATGCAAAATTTTTCTATTTTCTGGGGCTACAATTAGTTTTATTGTTTTAAACGGTATTGTATTTTGTTGTGCTTCTTTAAAAAACTGAGTGATTGGCTTCCCACTTATTAAATAAACCTCTAATGCCCGCTGTACTCGCTGAGGATCATTCGGGTGAATTCTTTTTGCAGATTCAGGGTCTATAGCATAAAGCCTATCATGCATAGCCTGTTTACCCAGTTCAGAAAAATCAATATCCAGTTTCTTACGTATTTCAGCATCTGCCGCTGGTAACTCAGCTAAGCCGTTAAATAATGAATTAAAATATAGCATAGTGCCCCCCGTCAAGATAGGTATTTTTCCTCGACGATTAATATCAGTCATTAACTCTAATGCTGACTTTCTAAACTGTCCTGTCGAATAAGACTCGGCGGGATCAAGAATATCAATTAAATGATGGGGAATCCCTTGTCTTTCCTCAACAGTTGGTTTTGCAGTACCAATGTCCATACCTTTAAAGACCAAAGCAGAGTCTACGCTGATTATTTCAGCATCTATTTTTTGTGCTAATTGTACTGATAGTGCTGTTTTTCCTGAGGCAGTTGGACCCATAAGACAAATAGCAGCAGGTAAAGACATATTATTCATTATTGTCCGCGTAAAAAGAACTTATCTAAATCAGACGTACTTAACTCAATCCAAGTAGGGCGGCCATGATTACACTGCCCTATCCTTTCGGTTTGTTCCATATCCCTTAATAATGCATTCATTTCTTCAATGGTTAACTTTCGTTTTGCTCTGACCGAACCATGGCAAGCCATAGTTGCCAATATTTCATTAGATTTATCTAAAACCCTCTGACTCATACCATGAGTAATTATATCGGACAAAATATCACGAATTAAGGCGTCCATATCTTCTCGCCCTAGAAGAGCTGGTGTAGCTCTTAATACTATAGCTTCAGGCCCTGTTCTATTTAATTCAAAACCTAACGCACTGAAAAACTCATGTTCCTGCTCAACTAACTCAGCTTCAGTACTGCTGACTTGAATTTTCAAAGGCAATAACAGAGGTTGGCTGGGCACTATGCCTTGATGATATTGTTTTTTTAAAGCCTCATAAGTCACACGTTCATGTGCGGCATGCGCATCAACTAAAATAATACCTTTTTCCGTTTCTGTAAGAATATAAATACTATGTAAATGTGCAATTGCATACCCTAAAGGTGGCATTCCTTCTGATTGCTTAACTTCAGCTGTATTATTTAGCTCAACATTTAATTTTGTCTCACTTTTTGGGTACAACTTTGCATAGGATTCAATATTTTCCGCCACATTCATCGGTAATGATGCTTGTGTTGGTGTAAATGATCCTGCGCCTAGTTTACTAACACTACTTTGCATAGATGGAATTGATACAGGCCGAACCTCAGCTGGTGCTAAAGGAGTGAATTCTTCAACCTTTCTGACTGCATTTTGCTGCTCACCGGGTCTTAACTCTGCCAAAGATCGATGCAATGCTTTAAATAAAAAATCATGAACCAATCTACCTTCACGGAACCTAACTTCTAATTTTGCTGGATGCGCATTTACATCAACTAATGCTGGATCTAATGTTAAATAAAGTACAAAAACTGGGTGTCGCCCATGAAATAACACATCTTGATAAGCTTGTTTTACAGCATGCGTCACTAATCTATCTTTAATCAAACGACCATTTACATAAAAATACTGCATATCCTGCTGGCTACGAGAAAATGTAGGCAAACCAACCCAACCCGATAATTGCAAACCCGATGCTTCAAAATCAATTTTTACAGAATTTTCAATAAAAGCTGAACCACAAATACTAGCAATACGCTTTTCTTGCTCTGTCTCTGATTCTGCTGGCCGAAGATTCATTACCTCTCTTTGATTATGATTTAAACTAAACCCTATATCAAAACGACTTAGTGCCATTTTTTTAATCAAACTTTCAATATGTGAAAACTCTGTTTTCTCAGTCTTTAAAAATTTACGTCTTGCAGGTGTGTTATAAAACAAATCCCTGACATCAATGGTTGTTCCTGGTGGGTGTGGGTCTGGTTGTGGATTAAAATCAGTTTCTGTTCCATCAGCACTCACTTTCCATGCGCATTCAGCATCATCAGTTCTAGAAATAAGGGTTAACCGTGCTACTGAACTAATACTAGGTAGTGCCTCACCTCTAAAACCCATACTAGAAACATGTTCTAAATCATCCAGACTGGCTATTTTACTGGTTGCATGGCGTGATAAAGCTAAAGGTAGGTCGTCTTTAAAAATACCACAGCCATTATCTCTAATCTTTATTAGTCGAATCCCCCCTTGCTCAATATCAAGGGTAATGTGTGTGGCACCCGCATCAAAACAATTTTCGACTAATTCTTTAACCACAGAAAAAGGCCTTTCGACTACTTCACCGGCTGCAATTTGATTAACTAACTGGGTAGGAAGAGATTGAATTCGCATAATATTCCTAAGGAGAAGGTAAAGCTTTTTGATCAACTAAGGTTGATACAAATTGACTAGCTTCATTAATAGTCACTTCCATTACCTCAATCAATTGTGAAATATCGATACCAATTTCTATAAACTCATGTTGCAGCGCTGCAATCGCTTGTGCATTAAGGTTATGTTTTAAAAATAAGACTTGATCTTTAAATGCAGATAAAACAGGGTGAATTCGAGTTTCAGCTTTACGCATGGTTCTTATTAATCGAGTATATTGCTGTTTAGATGCTTTTAATTGCTGACGACTTTTTGATCGTAATGCACGACTATTATAGTGTGCCAATTCATCTTCCCATTCTTTAAACAATGAACCGCTAACTTCTTCTATCGCTTCAATACGATGACTAACATCATCCGATTTACTTTTACAGAAATCATACTGCCTTTGTAATAATTTGTACCGATGTTCCAATGAACTCTCTTTTACATTAACAATACTTTTAAACTGTTGTAAAGCATCTTCAAATTGATCACGAGTATTGATTAAACTATTACAAGTCTGCTCAACTTGAATTACCACAATATCGCGTTTATGGTGCCCAAGCAGCGACTCACGACTTTGATAATATATATTTTCAAATCTTTTTTTGACGAATGTAAGCAGCTGATTAAATAAAGGTGTATTCATTAAAACTGTATTTGTTAAGTAAAGCGATGTTATAGCTTGATTTATGGGTAAATTGTTCAAATGCCTTATCAACAAGCCCCTGTTTTTGCATTTGATTAATTGTCATTTTTTCTGGTACATCAGCCGATTTAACTAAAATCAATTCATCAGCCTGTATTTTTTTTGCTAACCATGCAGCCAAACTATCTGAGGTAATATCCCAACTAGCTTCAATACCATCTTGATTAAGCTGTTTAATATCAGGAGACCAAATAACAACCTTATTATCAAACTTTGTTGAAACAATATTAGAAACTAAAAAGTTAGGTTTAATACTTTTAAATAATAAAGCCATCTGTTGCATGGATAAAATAGCCATTTCATGTGCTATTTCATCATTAAATTGCCATTGTTTCTGTGCCAAACGAACCTGGTTTGCAAATAACCCTCCACCAGGCACAATAACGACCTTATCTTTTACTTTTTGTTCAATCGTATTTAAACACTGAGTTAAAGATTCAACATCATTCATTAAACTACCACCGAGTTTAATGACCCTCATGAATGTTAAATTGATCTAATAAGCTTAATAAAGCAGCCGCTTTATCAAAACTTTCTTGATATTCATCTTCCATTACAGAATCATTCACAATACCTCCCCCCGCCCAAAAACGAATGGTATCTTCTGAGTGCACTAAGGTTCGTATAGCAATATTGGTATCCATATTGCCATCAAAGCCAATATACCCAATAGATCCACAATAAATACCTCGTCTATTAGGCTCTAATTCTTCAATAATTTCCATGGAACGGATTTTAGGTGCGCCAGTAATTGATCCACCAGGAAAACAGTTTCTTAATAAATCAACAGCATGCTGTCCATCAGCAAGCTCACCTTTTACAGTACTGACTAAATGATGAACGGTAGCAAAACTTTCAACATCAAATAACTTAGGCACTTTGACTGAACCTTCTTTGCAATTTTTACTGATATCATTTCTCAATAAATCAACAATCATCACATTTTCTGCACGATCTTTTTTACTGTTTGATAAAGCTAGCTTTTGATCATCATCCTCTATTTTTTCAGAATATCTTGGGCGAGTACCTTTTATTGGCTTAGTTTCTACCTCACCATGATGGACTTTTAGAAACCGTTCAGGTGATGAACTTAAAATACGTACTTCAGGAAAGTTAACATAAGCGCTAAAAGGAGCCGCATTAATTTCCCTTAAGGCTTTATATGCTACCCAGGAATTCCCTGAACATGGACTGCTAAAACGTTGAGCTAAATTAACCTGATAACTATCACCTTCTGTCAAATAAGCTTTTATTGCTTCAAATGATTGTTGGTAATATTGCTTATCCATATTTGACTGAGGCTGCTTACCAACAACAAAAGCTAGCTCATCACGTTGCTCCCCAATGCTACTAAATTGATCAATCAAAGATTGCCAGTTATTTGTCTCGGTTCCATTACCCACCAACCAACTTTGTTTTTCAATATGATCAACAATAACTGCCCATGAATAAATCCCTACTGCCATTTCGGCAATATTTTCTTCATCCTTTGCAATAACAGGTAAGTTTTCTAACCTTCTAGATAAATCATAGGAGAAATATCCTAAAGCACCACCATTAAAAGGGAGGCCATCAATTGCTTGAAACCCATTTTTTAACTGTTGTTTCAATATTAAGAAAGGGTCTTCATCTGAGTAACTCAGTTTCCCTTGTTTTGAAATTTCAGTTTTATCAGCATGAGTTTGCAAAGTAATATCAGGGTTACAAGCAATAATATCGTAACGCCCTTGGTCACTATATGGGAAACCGCTATCCAAAAAAATAGCCCAAGATTGATCAGCTATAGGTGAAAATAATAGAGCACTATCTTCAAAATAAGGGAGAGAATGTTTTTGTTGTATTGCTATCGTCATTTAAAAGTATTTTATTATCACGAGCCATAAATATGACCTTAAACTGCTCTAGTTTTAGCAAGAATAACCCAACTAATCGGACTATTATAACTTGTTAACTCTTTATTGAGAATAAAGTAAAGCCACAGCAACTGCAGGGGCGCAATCAGCGGTATCAATTTCTAAATCCTTTGTTTTTTGTTCAATTAATTCAGAAAAATCTATATACGGATACCCTAAATCATCAGCAAGTTGCTTAACCAAAAAACGTCCTACCCCCGCGCCTATAAAACAATCTTTATTCGAAAGTAAATTTCGAGAAAGGTGCTTTTCACAAGCCTGCTTTATTTTGTTTTTTTGTTGAGTTTTAATGCTTTGGGCAAATTGTTTCCATAAAAATAGATCTTCATCTAAAAATTCATAGCCAGTCATTCTAGATAGTCTTTTTGCACTTGCTAAAATAGATTTTTCAGCGCCATCTGCTGTGTCAGTTTGATCATGTGCTTCATTAAGCTCTGCTGTTAAGCGATAAACATCGGCCATAGTGGCAAAATATTCAGCCATCAGCCCCATATTGTTCCCTTTAAAACAAGCTGATTGAGCAACAGCCATTACAGCTGTTCTAATAATACCTGTATAGACCAATTCATCTGAAACCATACGATCAAAATCAGTCAAACCAATAGCGTGTACTTTACTAGCCTTTAAAACCAAAATATCTGTGGTAGTACTGCCTATATCAATAAAAAGCCCTGCATCTAGTTTACTCGCAGCGAAAGAAGCGCTTGCCAGCCAATTTGCTGATGCAATAGATTCATAATGTTTATCTGAAATCACACTAGGTTTTAAAAAACCATTTAAACCAGCATAAACAATAAGCTCCTGCCCTGATAAATATTCTCGCATTGCTTTGATGATTTCTGCAACGCCCTGATCTCTATTTTCAAAAAGATCAACCAACTCCCCTGTCATAGTAATTACATGTTTGTAATTACTATCTGGGGTTTTCTGGAGTATATCTTCTACAGCTTGATTTAAATACTCTATACCCTGCCATAACGGACAAGGACTTTGAAACACATTTAAAACCGAACCATTGGAATCAAGTACAGCCGCTTTTACATGCGCGCCCCCAATATCCCAGCCAATAATGCATTGCGGCATTAAGTTTCCTTTTATTTAAAATTGATGATTAGAAGTGATAGATGTAAATCATATTTCGCCCCGCTATATTGATACCGAAATATGTTTATTAGCTGTTTTTCTAATAATGGGGTCGTTTTGTGTCATTTCAATAACAGCATTAGCTACATTATAGCCAATAGCTTGATTAATCCCTACATAAGAAGTTGTAAGGCGAGGATTGATCTCTAAAATCATCGGGACGTTATTTTCAGTCAGGATTATATCAATCCCTACATAAGCAAATAAACCAGGAATACTACTTGCAACTTGATCAATAATTTTTTGATAAAGATCATTGTTATCATCACTTATATTAACAATACAAGCTTTTAACTCAAACTGTCCTTTATTGATAACAACATCCTGTTTATTACAACATAGCAACCATGCTTTTCCCTGTTTAAACAAACAAGATAAACTTAATACTTTACCCTTAATATAAGGCTGAATAACATAGTCCTTTTTGTTATCAATCCGCTTAGTTATTTTAATTAGCTGCTCTTTATTAGCAATAAAATAATTATCTAGACAGCCAACACCATACTTTGACTTAATCACCCATGGTGCAGGATAATTCTGCGAAAATTGATCCCATTGCATACTTTCAATAACATCAAGCCCCGCTTCTTTTAGGGTGTTACTTGTGACTAGTTTATCACTGCAAACAGTAATCGCCGCTGATGACGAATTAAGTAAAACTACATCTTTTTTCTCAATTAACTGAGTTAATTTTACTAACTCTCCATCCATTTCTGGAGCAACAGGCCAAATAAAATCAACAATATCTAATAAACTGGGTAGCAACTGATAAACACATTGATGCTCATGAACAAAAACAATATTTACATTACTTGCTAATTGAATATTTTTAAACCGATAATCTACTAACACGGTTATTACAATTGACGCATTATCAGTAAGCTCATCAATAATAGCCTGCATCATTAGCATTCCCTCTTTAGCTAATGATGCAGGTATCTCTTCTTGAGACAGGCCGCCACCGGTTATATATTCAAATACTAATACTTTGATAGCAAGCCTCTTACTAGTTCTGGGCTTATATTTTAAATTGATTAACAATACCGCTTAGCTCTGAAGCTAAGGTAGCCATTTCTTCACCTGCATGAGAAGACTCTGTACTTGCTGTAACCGTATCTCTTGCTGAATCACTAATAGCGGTGATATTCCTATTTATTTCTTCTGCTACTGCCGATTGCTCTTCTGAAGCACTAGCAATTTGTGCAGCCATATCATCAATTTTCCCAATAGCATTAGTAATTTTATGCAAGGCATCCGTACCACCATTCGCTCTATCCACAGCCTCTTCAGCCAACTTAACACTTGCGTCCATTGCATGAGCACTGTCTTTAGTACCATGCTGAAGTTTTTCTATCATTGTTTGAATTTCAGCGGTTGAATCTTGTGTTCGGCTTGCAAGTGTTCTCACTTCATCAGCCACTACAGCAAACCCTCGACCTTGCTCTCCAGCCCTCGCAGCCTCAATAGCGGCATTAAGCGCCAACAAATTAGTTTGCTCAGCAATCCCTCTAATAACATCAAGTACAGAACCAATTGACTGACCATCATGCTCTAAAGTCGCCACAGTTTGAGCCGCTGAAGAAATATTACCATTTAGCTGATTGATTGCTTCAATAGAGCTTTCAATAACATGCCCACCCGCTTGAGTTTCTTGATCACCCTGCTTGGCTTCTTCTGCAGCTTGACTTGCATTTTTTGCAACATCATGGACTGTAGCTGTCATTTCATTCATCGCTGCAGCTACCTGATCTATTTGCATCTGCTGATTATTAACATTACCCAGTGCTTGCACGGCTGTAACAGATACTTCTTCTGAAGCTGCAGCAAGTTGCACACTCCGTTGTGACACTTCAGCGATAACATCATGAATACGATGTATAAAAGCATTAAAGTAATGAGCTATATCGCCCACTTCATCATTACGACTATCATCTAGCCTTTGAGTTAAATCAGCATCACCTTCAGAAACACCTTTCATAGCACTTGCAATCTCCACCATGGGTTGAGATAAAAAACTAGCAAATAGAAAGCCGATAATACTAGCAATTATGCCTACAATAACAACAGCAATAATTGCCACTTGGATGATTTTTGCTTCTAAGGCATGAGCAGGAGCATAAGCCTCTTCTTCATCAATCTCTGTTAAAATCGCCCAATTCACACCTTTAATATTTAAAGGTGTATATGCAGAAAGAACTGAAACATTACGATAATCATCAAAAATTGCTTCACCTGTTTGACCAGAAACAGCCTCTTTTGCACCAAGGCTATTAACAGGTTGTAAGCCAATATTGGTTTCCTTTGCTTGAATTTGATTAATTATATCGCGTGAAATACCCGCATCAGTTAATGCTGAAATATATGCCTTACTATCTTCAATTAAAAAACGGCTTAAACTACGCGTTTTAAAATCAGAACCCACAATATATGATTCTCCAGAAATACCCATCCCAGCAGCTTGCCATTGCTGATCATTAGTCATAATATGATTAATTTCATCAATCGGCATTTGAAAGACTAATACCCCTATTTTTTTACCCTGATCAAAAATAGGCGTTGCAATAAAAGATGCGGGGCCATCGTATGAGGGTAAATAAGGATTAAAATCTTGCAAAAAAGTTTCGGCCTGATTACTGTTATTAGCACGTTGAAATACCTTTGCTAACCCTGAGTTAGAATAAGCCCCATTAATTAACGAAGTTGCATAATCCAACTCTTTAAATACAGAATAAACAACACGACCTGAATCTGGATCAACTAGAAAAATATCGTAGTAACCAAACTTTTTTAAAAAATCATCAATATGTTTATGGTACAAAGCGTGCACTTTACTGTATTCGCTGTCATCATTTGCAGTATTTAATTTATTCTTACTACCTAATGGGTTAGAGTTTTTTTGTATATATAAATATTGTAAATAAGCAGCTGTTGGATCCAGTTGATCTAATAATTTGGAAGTGGAAATTGATTTACTGTGATTTTGCTTGCTATATTCTGGTTCAAACTGGCCTGTATAATAATTAGCCAACTGTTTTTTTATCACAGAAGTATTAATTGATTCTGATTGTATTTCTAAGGCAGTGACTGATTTTTTAAAGTCTTTCATGGCATCAATAATCATCCTGTCATTAGCATAAGTCAGGGACTGTTTATTAATATGATCAAAATATCTTTCAATTGAGGCTTTATTATTTTCTCTAATCGAAACCAAATGCTCCATAGCAACTGTTTCAAGTGTGTCATGGGATGAGTCTATAGCCATCCACCCCAAAATACTTGCCATAGTAATGACAGGAATCAGAGCCATTAACAAAGACCCTGTTATTAATTTTGCTTTTATTTTCATTCTTTTCACCAAGTAATATTAATAGGCTTCTAACGTTTTATAAAATCAAATATGCCTTAATAATATAAAAGTATATTTAATTGATATTCTAGTAATGCTGCTATTATCGGCTTCAAGCAGTAAAAGTTAAGTCATTTATGAGAAAATACTGTAATGAATATAATCCCAGTAATTGACCTAAAAGACGGACTGGTTGTGGCTGCAAAACAAGGGCAGCGTAAAGCCTATAAACCAATAAAATCTAATTTATCTCATTCCAGTACAATTTCAGATGTTGTTGATGCTTTTTTAAATATTTTTCCATTTAAAAACATCTATATTGCAGACCTAAATGCAATTACAGGTTCAGGGGACAATCAAAATATAATTGACACCACTATTAAAAATTATTCTTCAATTGAGTTCTGGGTGGACAAAGGAATTAACCCTCAAGAGCTATCGGTAATTACTGACATTAAGTATAGACTAATACTAGGCTCTGAAAGCCAAAACCCTAACTATTTTAAGAATATTAATAAACCCTTAAATAACTACCTTTTATCCTTAGATTTTTTTCCATCCAAAGGTTATGTAGGCCCCAAAGAATTACTTAACTCAGCTGACCTTTGGCCTACAGATATTATTATTATGTCTTTAGATAGAGTAGGTAAAAATTCTGGACCAGATATGGAAAAATTACAATTTTTTTGTAAAAACTACCCGTCTAAAAACTTTATAGCTGCTGGGGGAGTTCGTCACAAACAAGACTTAATTAATCTAAAAAAAATGGGGATTAAACATGCACTCGTTGCAAGCGCTCTTCATTCAGGGGAGATTAATAGTGAAACACTAATAAAACTAAACCCTTAAAACAGGGCTATTCAATTTCCTTAGAGTATTAGCTGCACTATTAAAAACCAATAGGCAAAAAAAAGCCCTGGAAAGAACCAGGGCTTTTTTCAAACATTATATAATTTATTAATTATACTTTGTTTGCAGCAAATGGATGCTCAGAAGTCGCTTTAGCAGCAACAACTTCAGCTGCAGTTGGAGTTCCAGCTACAGCATTTTTGATAGATGCTTTAGTTGCATCGTAGTTGTTTTTCTCGATAGCTGCATCATCTTCTGCCATCCAGTGAATGAATACACCAACAGAAACAAATAAATCATCAGCTTCGTCAGCTGGGATAGTTCCGTCTTCAACACAGTCAGCAACAGCCATTGCAACACCACGTTGTGCTGGTCCAAACATTTGAACAGCTTGCTTAGAACCTTTGATTGTTACTTTGTTGAACATAACAGTTGCAGGCTTAACCATAAGGTTAGGAGCAACAACAGCTAGAAGGCTAGAAAAACCGTCTTTGTTGTTTGTTAAGCAGTTTGCGAAAGCAGACTCTGCAGCTGAACCACGAGGCCCGATCATTAAGTCGATATGAGCAACTTCGTTTCCGTCACCGTTTAAAGATTCGCCTACGCGTAAGTTGTTAATTTTAGCCATTTGAGCTTGATCCTATTATTAATAAAGTGTTAAAAAGACAAAAAACTGTCTCAAAATATTTTACCATTCCATTACTGCATTAGCTAGTACACCTAACAGAAAATGCTTCCATTAAAATTATCAATACTGTCGCCACCGTCAGGTCGGCCGTAGTGCCAGGGTTAATACTCTTATCCTTAAACGCCCTATCTACTTCATGTAGCATAGGTATTAATTGCTCAGGATCATTGGTATTCAACAAAGCATCGTCGACTGTAATAATCTGCTTACGTACCCATCCTGAGTACTTGTCGCCATATTTGCGTTCTATATGACTATCAGGAATAGTACTTAGTAACCCTGTAAATACAGCGCTAGCAGCCCAAGCCCGATCATCAAACTTAACGAAGGCATCATTATACCTTAAAACTGAAAATTCAAAAATATCTTTATAATTTGTTGTGTATTGCTTCGCAATTCTATCTTTTTCACTTGCAATTTCCATCGCTTCAACTAACGAAACAGCAGCACCTTCACTTACATCTTGCTCACTTGATTCCCCCAAACCTCCAGGAGCAGCTAGTGTTATGGCTTTAAAGGTCCAATCAGCATCTTCTATAGTAGTCTTTTGTAAAACATTTGCTAGTGACTCTCTTAAACTCTGACCTTTTTTCTGCTGGTAAGCTGCCTGACATAATGGCGCACATAATAAAATAATCCCCAGATTAGTATTACAACCAACAGCTTCTCGTGTTGCCTTTACTGCATAGTAAATTTTTTCACCAAGCGAATACGCTGTATTAGCTACTGCAGCAGCACTAACCTTTGCACTCAGTATAAAATCATCAACCGTCATATCATGCCCTTCATTATAGACACTAACATTACCCGGCTTAAATGCTTGCACATCGCAAATACAAGCTTCTTTATATAAATCCGTCAGTTGTTCTTGTGTAATCATGATACAGCTCGTTCTGTATTAACAATGTCACCTTGTAGATAACGATCCAATAAATCACCGACTAAAGCTTCAGCAACATTCAAATCACAAACACTTTCCAAGCCTTTCCAAGCAGGAATACTATTAACTTCGATAATACTATAGTTCCCATCCGAATCCTTTATAACATCAACTCCAGCATAATCCATTGATAATGCCTGCGCAGCAGCTATTGCAATAGTTGATAATTCAAGGTTTAGCTCTACTTTTGCACAACTAGCCCCACGAGCCACATTATTTAGCCAAGACTTGCCACTACGTTTCATTGCCGCGACGGCCTTACCTGCCACAATGAAGACCCGAATATCAGAGTATCCTTGTCCTTCACATTCAATAAAACGTTGTAAATAATACACACCATTACTACTAGTCAACCAAAATAAATCAGTCATTTTTTCTATTCGCCGAACGCCCTCACCTTGAGAACCAAAAAGAGGCTTACTGATTAACTGATGCCCTAGTTTTAATTCATTTTCAGCAATCTGCAGGGCTTTTGCTCGATCTTTAAGCACCCAAGTTACTGGCGTATTTATAGCTGCATTATTTAACAAAAAACTTGTTCTGCCTTTATCTACACTTTTTTCTATTGCATAGCCATCATTGTATACAGGAATACCCATTGCTTTTAATGCATGCAAAATATCTAGATAAAAGACAACTTCCTGTAAGGTTCCGCCCGGAACACCTCTGACAAACACAGCATCGGGCATACCATTCTCAAATCCTGGTATAAATATTGGCAAGCCTGAATTAGCTAGAGAGATTTCACATTCTGTTAATGATACATACTCACTGGAGTACCCCTTACCGGCAAAGGCAAGACGTAATTGCTTACCATGCCAACCAGGATCATCAGTAAAAATTGCTATACGACCCAAGAACCAACCTCAATAAATTATTTAAAACAAAATAAATCATACAAAGACACAGAGACACTAAGAAGAGCTTTTAGAGCTCTTTTCTCTGTGTCTCAGTACCTCTGTGTGAAAACTATCTTCTCTTAATTTTACAAACCAAACGATTGATCTAATAAAGCATTATCTAACTTGCCTGCTCTAAAACTTTTACCTGAATCGACAGCTGTTACAATCACGCTTGCTGGACTAAATAACATACCGTCTATTTTAAAGAAATCGTAGTTACAAGCTTTAAAAATTTCAGCAAAAGGTTTGCCGTAATCTTTTGATGTTGAGCTAGGTAATTCTTTGGCTAATTTTTCGGCATCTTCATCACTACCTTTTACAAACAAGTGAACTTGCCCTGCAAATAAAATAGCATCATTTGTTCTGCCCATCGCTTTTACAAAGTCAGGATGTGGAGGACAAATAGGCGCACTACCCGTACCATCAATAATATTCTCTAATGGAAAATGTAATTCATGAGCCTTATGCATAGCAACTTCTAAAACTCTACCAACGACTTGAACACCACCAGCCAAACTGCTTGTTGGAGTAACAATAATAGTCAGTTTTTCAGCAGAAACTCCACACGCTGTAGCGATTTTATCAATAATTTCAACAGGTGGGATTTTATCATTTTCGATAACCAATGCTGTTGTGTCAGCACTGTCCTGATATTCTAATTCTGTATATAACGCTTCAACAGGAACAGTCACACCCTCTTTTTGTTTAGTCGCCATTGCTCTAGCTGGACCAGAACCTAAAGCATAATATTTTTCATGCGATAAACTCCAACCTGCATACTGACTACCTAAACAAGCTAATACAGGGTTAGTTGCATGTACATTAATTGTTAATGGCCAGTTTTCTGTATAAGCACTTTGTGAGATTGATGCTGTTCCCATCCCGCCCATACAAATTTCAGTAATAATACGCCCTGCTTCCAAGCCGCCTGGCACGTCAATACCTGCATCAATAATAGTGCAACCATTTTGCAATTTTTGCACACCTAGCCTTAATTTATCAGAATTATCTATTAATTCTTGCACTAAGGGTTGTGTTAATTTGTTTACACTCGCTGTGTATTGCATTTTATAGTTACCTAATTTATAAGATTCATTAATTGTTGCTGTCTTAATAGCAACAAGTCTTCTACTTGCTGTTCATTTTTACCGCCAGCAATGATACTGCAAATCGGCTCACCTGTGTTAATAATTGAACCAACTTGCGGCCTATCAACAATCCAGCTTGGCCAATCTATTGACTTATTTATCGTTAATATTACTTCTGAGAAAATAATTTTGTAAGCTTGATAAGATTTTAACGGGCTAAAATCGTTTAAACAGCTATTACTCGAGCAACTATTAATATGAATAGCTATTAAATCAGGATTATATAAATTAAGACTGGCTGATGGCCGAGCATTTATTTCCAACACATAACATTGCCCTGCATTATCTATAAAATCCAGAGAATTAATTCCCTTTAAGGAAAATTCAGTGACCAATCTTTGTAAGATTCCAGTTAATACGTTATCAAGCTTTATATCCATATCAAGCTGATTAATTACACCCGAGAACACAAACTCATTATTACCAATCTTAGTCACAAACTGCTTATGAAAACCTATTATTTTATATTCAGTCCCATTAGCTACAAATAAGACAGACTTTGCTATCCCTTGATAGTATTTTTGCCAGTAACAGCCAGAATAATCACCAGTACCTGCAACATACCGTTTAATACCAATTCCACCCTCACCTGCCAACGGCTTAACTAAGTAGTTGCTATTATCAACAGGAGCTTGAAACGAGACTTCGGGATATAAAATAGCGTGTTGCTTTAACTTTGAAAAAAATATTTGTTTATTTTGTATTGCCGAAAAAACACTGAAAGAATTACCTAAAACAGTATAGTGTTGCTCTAAAAATTGTAATGTTTTTTGCTGATTTTCAAGCCCACTTCCATAAACAACTTTTTCTATAAGGAACTTTTTATTTAAAACTTCAAGTGCATCTTTAATATCAAGCAAATCTAAACTTTTAACTTCAATAACTTGTTTAGCATTACTTTGCGTATCTAAATCAGCGAAGCAATCAATCACCAGTGGAGTAAAACCTGATTTTTGGAGTAATTGAGCCAGCAACCGTCCTGAAGTTGCAACCACTAGGATTATTTTTTTATCATTCAAAATAAATATTCAATTACTTTAAACTGAAAAAACATCGCCCCCACTATTTCTAGCAGTTGCTGAAACAAAGCTAAGGTGGTCAAAGTTAGCAAATTTAGTCTGCATTTCAGATACTAAAGCATCAGCCTTTTGCTCACTATCAACCGCACAAAACCCTGTTGGCCCCCAAGATGTTTGACCAATTGCCACAGCACCTTGCAGCTCTAACCACTGCATTGCTTCTGCAACTTCTGGACTGGTAAATATACCACCTTGTACTGATGCAAAATGCTCACCTACTGACTGTTGCAATTGAGTAATGACATCACCAAATAAATTTATATTTTGCTCTGCTACAGCGGGTAACCCTTGCATCATCAACAAATAACACAACCTAGCAGCCTCTTGGTGAGAAAAAACAGGCAGCTCTTTAAAAGCATTTATTTCTTGCTCTCCGTGTAAGCCTTGTCCTCTTTGGTCAAAAACCAATATAAAACGCCATTGCTCTGGAATATCCATATGTGAAATAACAGGAGGCGTAACTGTTTGCTCACCTCTGCCACCATCTACAACTAAACCACCTTGTTCAAATACACCAATACCAATACCTGAGCGCATGCCTCTATGAGTTAATTGTGCAATTTCACGTGTAGTTAAACCTAAATCATAAAGCTCATTTAATACAGAACCAATAGCCAATGACATTTGAGTACCCGACCCAAGACCAACATGTTCAGGAATTGCTGCTTCAATATCGATTTTAACTTGGTCTGACACATTAAGAAGACCACATAAACGTTGAGTACATTTAATAGCCCTATCTGAAGATGGGCCATTAACCTGTAATTCAGCTGCCTTGGTAATTGAAAGCCGAGTACTAATTTCATTAAGCGCAACGCCAATGCTACCGAAGTGTCGCCCCAATGATCCACTTAAATCAATGAAACCCATATGTAATCTTGCTGGAGCAATAACGGAAATTTTTCTATCAGGCACGTTGAAATATTAAGTCTGGGGAAAATATCGACAAATTATACAGGATGAAGATATGAGCTAAAGATAATTTCTGCCAATTCATCAAGATTGTTCATTAAATGATCTGCTTGCTTGGCTGCTGTATCATCAAAAGGCAATACAGAGGGAATAAAAACGGAAGGTGCTTTCGCATTTACAGCGGCTTGAATACCCGTTGCAGAATCTTCAACAACTAAACATTTGGTAATAGGTATTCCCATTGTCTTTGCTGCAAACAAAAAAATATCAGCTGCCGGCTTGCCATGTTTTACATCATCTCGCGTAACAATAGTTGAAAAAACGTTATCAATCAGAGCCAATTGTAGACACTCAAGTGCGTTTACCCTTCGACTATTTGTTGCTAAACAGAATGCAATATTGTTAGCTTTAAGTAGCTTTGATAAATTAATAAAACCTTGTTTTACAGGTATTCCAAATTCATTTACATATTGTCGCCAATACTGACCACTTAGCGCGCCAAAACGTGCAAGATCAAACTCAGCTCCTCCATGCGCAATAAGTTTTTTTTCGACATCTTCAGCATGCAAACCAGACATTGATAGACAAAACTCTTTAGAAAACTCACAGCCCATTTCTAAAGATGCTTTTTGCCAAGCAATACAGTAAGTAAGTTCTGTATCAACGACCAAACCATCCATATCAAAAATAACAGCTGAAAATTCTGGAAGCTTAGGCATTAATCACTTTAATATATTCACCGCAAGCTTCACGACTAGACCCAACCACAATTCTTTTATCACCTTCTGTTGCTTGCTCAACCACGCCTGAGACTTCTATCCATTCCCCAGCTTTAGCTTGTCCTGTATAGGTTGCTGTATAACAAACGATAGATTTTATTTCTGAATGATCAATAATAAATTTAGCAGGATAATCAAAGGTAAAGCTATCACCTACAACTTGAACTTTTAACACAATGGCTTCAAGTTTTTTATATTCTATTAAATCTATATTTTGTTCAGTGTTATCTACATTTACCAAACTTAAATCAAATTTACGTTGATTAATCATCGCTTTATTAAATTTTCGTTTTTCATGCCAGACATATTCCTTATAACTTAAGTCACCCTGCCGTCGATCATAGGACTCAAGCCAGTCTTTCTCACTCAATTGCGAGCATTTACCTTGTTCTATTAATTTTTTTGTAATCGCTCTTGCTTGATTAAATACATCTCGAGAATAAAATACTAAATCAATATCTGAAGTTGTTTTCTGAGCGGAGATAAGGATTGAGCCAGTAACCCCAAGCAAAGCTAGATCTAAATCATGCTGCTGAAACAATAAACAAAGGGCAATACAATCTTTTTCGATAATATCGCCACCACCAGACTCCAATAATTGTTTAACACGTTCTTGAGGTTGATGACGTTTATACACTTGAGCTAACGTTAAAGCATGACAATGTGCTTGTTTAACTGGGGAATAGTACAAATAATGAGGATATTTTTTTGATAAGTATTGATTAGCTTGTTCAGTATTAACTTTTTTCCAAGCTCTACCCTGTTTTATATATCGCAAAAAACAAAGTACTTTGTCTTTTTCTAAACCACTTTCTACAACAGCAAAAACCAAACCTTCAACAGTTTCTATAAAATCTTTAGCTAAAATCATTAACAACTTTCAACACGATTACGACCACCTTCCTTAGCTCTGTATAAAGCTTCATCTGCCGCTTTAAGCACTTCATCTTGGTTATGAAACTGCCCAGTATAAGTTGCTAACCCCAAACTTAAAGAAACACAATCTGCAACTTTAGATCCTTCATGCGGAATGTTTAAATTTAAAATCGCCTGTCTTATTTTTTCCGCCAAAATCAACCCACCCTGCAAATCTGTATCAGGCAAAATTAAAGTAAATTCTTCACCACCATAACGACAGGCCTTATCTGTTGGTCGATCAGGCGCTTCGCCAATAGCTTTTGCAACGGCAGCTAAACAATCATCACCTTGTTGATGACCATAGGTATCATTATAAATTTTAAAAAAATCAATATCACAAATAATGACGGATAAAGGGCTTTTATTCCGCTTTGCTAAGCCAAACTGGCTAAGTAAGGTGTCATCAAAATTTCTTCGATTTGCCAAGCCTGTTAACTGGTCATTCATGGCAAGGTGTTCTAACTCTTTATTTGCTGCAACTAAACCTTTTTGAGCAGTTTGTAATTTTAACCGCATATTATAGATTCGCTCCATTGCAGTAATGGTCAACTGTAAACGCAAAGGATTTATTGGTTTATTTAAATAAGCATCCCCACCTGATAATATGCCGCTAGTAAAAGAGTCATCATCTTGTTTAGTGGTAAGAAAAATAATAGGGAACCAGTCGTCGGCTTTAAATTCCCTTATTGCCTTAGTTGTTTGAAAACCATTCATTCCAGGCATTTCCACATCCATCAAAACCAGATCCACAGAGGTTTTTTCAATACAAGCTAAGCACTCATCCCCATTTTTAGCATGGATAACATCATGCCCTAAAGAAGAAATACATTCTGCAACGAGCATCCTAATAACCTTACTATCATCAACAATAAGTACTTTCATTTTATAACCAACCTATAAATTCTTACTCCATACAATACACAGTTTAGACTACTATTTACAATTTCTCACTGCTATATAGATAGACAGCATAAAAAGTTATTGATAAAAGCTACCCTATCTCTTATCCTCCAACAATAGAATTATTAATAAATATTTAGGGAGGTGAAAATGAAAATTGGTATACCTAAGGAAATTCATGCAGGTGAAAAACGCGTTGCAACCACACCAGCCATTGCAGAACAGATCATTAAACTAGGCTTTGATATTAGTGTTGAAACAGGTGCAGGGCTCGGGGCTAGCATCTCTGATGAAGCTTATAAAGAAGCTGGCTGCACCATACGTAAAAATGCAAAAACATTATGGAAAAATGCCGATATTGTTTTAAAAGTACGCCCTCCAGAACAACACCCCGAACTTGCGGTTGATGAAACTGAGCTTTTATCAAAAAATGGGCATTTAATTTGTTTTATTTGGCCAGCCCAAAATGAACTATTAATGCAAAAACTGGCTGATAAACAAGCCACTGTTTTAGCAATGGATAGTGTACCTCGCCTATCAAGGTCTCAAAAACTTGATGCGCTTAGTTCTATGGCAAATATTTCTGGCTATCGAGCAGTTATTGAAGCCGCTCAACATTTTGGACGTTTTTTTACCGGTCAGATTACCGCAGCCGGTAAAGTTGCACCTGCAAAAGTCTTAGTGATTGGCGCTGGTGTTGCAGGACTTGCTGCCATTGGTGTAGCAAAAAGCATGGGGGCGGTCGTTCGTGCCTTTGATACCCGCCCCGAAGTAAAAGAGCAAATTGAAAGCATGGATGCTGAATTTCTTATGTTAGAGTTTAAAGAAGAAGGCTCTGGACAAGGTGGTTATGCAAAAACCATGTCTAAAGAGTTTATCGAAGCTGAAATGGCTTTATTCGCTAGACAAGCGATGGAAGTTGACATAATTATCACCACCGCTCTTATTCCTGGAAAACCAGCACCTAAATTGATTACTGAGGGCATGTTAGAGTCAATGAAAGCGGGTAGCGTGATTGTTGACCTGGCAGCAGAGCAAGGTGGTAATTGTGCACTGACTGAAAAAGATAAAGTAATCCAAAAACATGGGGTAACAATCATTGGTTATACGGACTTACCCAGTCGCCTAGCAACACAAGCAAGTCAATTATACGCAACCAACCTAAAACATTTACTCACTGAATTAAGCCCTGATAAAAATGGAATCATTGATGTAAATATGGATGATGATGTTATTCGGGGTACTACTGTTATTAAAGCAGGAAAAATCACATGGCCACCTCCCCCTCTTGCAGTTTCAGCTGCACCAAAACCACTGACCGAAGCGCCAAGTGAGCAGCCAAAACAAAAAAAGAAAAAGAACTCAATAATTCCAGAGCCAATTAAGCACTTATTAATACTACTTATTATTGGCGGCGCTTTATTTGCATTAGGTTCTGTGGCTCCTGCATCATTTATGTCTCACTTTACTGTTTTTGTATTAGCATGTTTTATTGGCTATCAAGTCATCTGGAATGTTTCAGCATCATTACACACACCTCTAATGAGTGTAACCAATGCTATTAGCGGCATCATCATTATTGGTGCTGTTGTGCAAATATCCACACCAGGGTTTGTTATTAGCTTACTTTCAGGATTAGCAGTTCTAATTGCATCCATTAATATCGCTGGTGGCTTTTTAGTTACTCGTCGAATGCTTGAAATGTTTAAAAGGTAGGAAAGGAAAATGATATCTCAAGGTTTACTCATCATGTCTTATGTTGTTGCTTCCATACTTTTTATTTTAAGTTTAAGCGGCTTAAGCCATCAAGAAACAGCACGCCGAGGTAACTATTACGGTATGGCTGGTATGGCTATTGCCATAATTGCCACTATACTAAGTGATTCAGTTACGTCTTATATTATCTTAATCCCAGCCCTGTTAATAGGTGGCTTCATAGGTACTAAAGCTGCAGCAAAAGTTGAAATGACACAAATGCCCGAACTGGTTGCTATTATGCATAGTTTAGTTGGGCTTGCTGCTGTATTAGTTGGCTATTCTAACTTTATTGACCATTCAATTTCTTTGCAAGGCGTAGAAAAAACTATTCATTTAGTTGAAATTTATATCGGCATTTTTATTGGCTCGGTAACTTTTTCAGGTTCAATAATTGCCTTTGGTAAATTATGTGGAAAAATAACAGGGCAACCCGTTCTTTTACCTGCCCGACATTGGCTTAATCTTACTTTACTAATATTGACTATTTGGCTAGGCAGTTTATTTCTATCTAGTGCTGAAACAGGTGGAGGTATTCTCCCCCTTATCATTATGACTTTAATTGCTTTAGCATTTGGAGTTCATATGGTGATGGCAATTGGTGGTGCAGATATGCCTGTTGTTGTCTCTATGTTAAACAGCTATTCTGGTTGGGCCGCAGCCGCAACAGGATTTATGCTAGGCAATGACTTACTTATTGTAACCGGCGCTCTAGTAGGTAGTAGTGGTGCTATTTTAAGTTACATTATGTGTCGCGCCATGAACCGTCACTTTCTTAGTGTAATAGCAGGAGGCTTTGGTTCAACAACTAATGGAGAATCTGCAATTGTTGAGGGTGATATAAACCCTATAGATATAGCAGAAACTGCTCAACTGTTAGCTAATGCAAAAAATATAATGATTATCCCTGGTTACGGAATGGCCGTTGCTCAAGCTCAACATACCGTAAATGAAATGACCAAACTGCTAAAAAATAAGGATATAACCGTTCGTTTTGGTATACATCCAGTTGCAGGACGAATGCCAGGACATATGAATGTATTACTTGCGGAAGCAAAAATACCTTACGATATAGTTTATGAAATGGACGAAATAAATGACGATTTTGCTAATGTAGATGTATCAATTATTGTAGGAGCAAACGACATTGTTAATCCATCAGCGTTAGATGATCCCAATAGCCCTATTGCAGGTATGCCAGTTTTAGAATGCTGGAAAAGTTCAACAACTATTGTATTAAAACGTAGTATGGCTGCTGGTTATGCAGGCGTTGGCAATCCATTATTTGTGCATGAAAATACACGCATGCTATTTGGTGATGCTAATGAGAGTTTACAAGCTGTTCTTAAAGCTTTAAATAATTAAAAACTCAAAAAAGTTGGCTATGTCACCGTTAAGTATGGATTTTGTTAGCTCTTAAGCCCTCTCCTGCTGGAGAGGGTTTGGGTGAGGAGAAAACAAACAGTATGTAATTCAAATTTTCTTTTATTTCTTGATTTATAAGAAAATATTAAAGAAGAAGAGAATTATTTAAATTTCTCCTCACCCCTCCCTCTCCAGCAGGAGAGGGCTTTTAAGAGCCACTTCAATTTTTCAACACTTAACGGTGACATAGCCAAAAAGTTAGAGACAAGGCGTGCCTTGTCTCTACATCCCACCATTAAATTACTTTTAAACTATAACTCTCTTGTTGCACTAAAGGTAATATCAGGCCAGCGTTCTTCAGTTAATTGTAGATTTACCCGACTATTAGCCAAATAAACCAAATACCCACCACCATCTTCTGCCAAGTTATCAAATGCCTTAATTTTAAATTCTTCTAATTTCTTAGCATTATCAGAGGTAATCCAGCGTACTGTATTAACAGCAATATTATCGTAAATACATTCAACGTTATATTCACTTTTAAGTCGATGAGCGGTTACATCAAACTGCAACACCCCAATAGCACCTAAAATTAAATTATTGTTTTTTAATGGTTTAAATAACTGGGTTGCGCCTTCTTCTGTTAATTGAACCAAACCTTTTTGTAAGGCTTTTGCTCGCAAAGGATCTTTAAGTACAACACGGCGAAATAATTCAGGTGCAAAAAATGGAATCCCACCAAACTTTAAAGTTTCACCTTCAGTAAAAGTGTCACCCACTGTTATAGTCCCATGGTTATGTAAACCAATAATATCGCCAGGATATGCAACCTCAACACTTTTACGTGAATCAGCCTGAAAGGTAATGGCATTACTTACCTGAATTTTTTTACCTAAACGTACATGATTAACTTTCATGCCTTTATCGAAAACACCCGAACAAACACGTAAAAAAGCAATCCTATCTCGATGTGAAGGATCCATATTTGCCTGAACTTTAAAGATAAAACCAGAGAATTTATCTTCCGTAGGAGAAACCTCACGTTGTTCAGCATTTCTAGGTTTTGGATAAGGTGCATATTCAGCAAACGCATCTAATAATTCAATAATTCCAAAATTATTAATTGCTGAGCCAAAAAATACCGGTGTTAAATCACCTTTTAAATATCCTTCTAAATCAAATTCATGACTAGCACCTTGTACCAGTTCAATTTCTTCTCTTAATTCTTCTGCCTGATCACCCAATAATTCATCTAATTTTGGATTATCCAAGCCTTTAATAACTTCAGCTTCAACAATTTTTCCTGCATGTTGCGCACTAAACAATAACACTTCATCTTTATAGAGATGATAAACCCCTTTAAAGCGTTTACCCATGCCAATAGGCCAAGTCATAGGTGCACATTTAATATCTAAAACAGATTCAACTTCATCTAATAACTCAATAGGTTCTTTACCTTCTCTATCAAGCTTGTTAATAAAGGTTAAAATAGGCGTTGTCCTTAATCGACAAACTTCCATTAATTTAATGGTTCTATTCTCTACCCCTTTCGCGACATCAATAACCATTAATGCAGAATCAACCGCCGTTAATGTTCTGTAAGTATCTTCAGAAAAATCCTCATGCCCAGGTGTATCTAATAAATTTAAAACACAATCATTGTGCTCAAACTGCATTACCGAAGTCGTTACAGAAATCCCCCTTTCTTTTTCCATTTCCATCCAATCAGAGGTTGCATGGCGAGCTGCTTTACGACCTTTGACTGATCCTGCTAACTGGATAGCACCACCAAAAAGTAATAATTTTTCGGTAATTGTTGTTTTCCCGGCATCAGGATGCGAAATAATAGCAAACGATCTACGACGCTGCATTTCTGAGAGTAATTCTGACATTCGTTGAATAATCTGTTGATCTAAAATAACCGCGAATTATAACTGATTATAATAATTAGAGTATTTCTAATATAACCCAAATCCACACTTAGAAAAATGGCACTGAGCACCAGCTCTTGGCTCCTATGGACTTACAAAAAATACCCACTTAACCTATGGGTGAAGCTAAGATTTTTTGCAAGCCCCTAGAAACCAAGCTCTAGCACTCAATATCCATTTTCTAAGTGTGAATCTGGGTATAATGCCTAAAAACCATACAACAAGGAATATTTATGACTTTTATTACACGTATTTTTTTAACTTTAGCCCTTTTGTCCCTATCGGCTTGTTCTAGTATGTATTACAGCGCACTAGAAAATGTTGGAATACCTAAAAGAGAGCTTATGATTCATCGTGTTGAAAAAGCGCGTGATACTCAGGAAGATACCAAAGAACAGTTCAAATCAGCTTTAACGCAGTTTACTGAAGTTACTAACTTTAATGGTGGTGATTTAGAAGCCATTTACAATAAACTTAATGATGAATATGAAGATAGCATTTCTCAAGCAGAATTAGTCAGAAAACGTATTTCTGATATTGAAGATGTCTCAGAAGCATTATTTGAAGAGTGGGAAGAAGAAATAGCCCAGTACAGTAGTGCCTCATTAAAACGAAATAGTCAAAACCAGCTCACTTCTACTAAGCGTCAGTACAAACAACTTATTAGAGCTATGGAACGTGCAGAAACTAAATTAGCACCTGTTTTAGCTGTGTTTAAAGACCAAGTCCTTTACTTAAAACATAACCTTAATGCTAGAGCCATCTCTTCTCTTAAAGCTGAACTTAGTGGAATACAATCTGATGTTTCTAATTTAATAGAAGCAATGGAATCCTCTATTAATGAAGCGAATACATTTATTAGCTCAATGGAAAATAAATAGACTGCTTCCCCCTTCTCTTTGACTCAGTTCTTAACAAAAACATTCTTAACTGAGTCAAAGACACTTTAGTAAATCATCTTTCCTTTAGTAGCCGTTAAATTTCAGCTACTATAAGCGCTTACCTACAAAGGAATATAAAATGATCCCAGCTTGGTTTAGCCAGCGTAAATCCTTCCCTATTATTGTTGTCGCTTGTATTTTATTAGCCGTTATCATTGTCAAATCACGGCCTTCTATGCAGCATGAGCCAAAACAAGACTTTATTAGTTCAGCTAATTTCATCAGCGTAAAACAGTACACCGTTCGGCCTGCAATTAAAGGCTTTGGTGTTGTTAAGCCAGATATTTTGCTTGAAGCAAAATCAGAAGTATCTGGGAAAATTATTTTCCTTCATCCGCAACTAAAGGACGGCGCGGTTTTTGCCAAAGATACCGTTGTAATTCGTATTGAAGCAGATGATTATCAATCCTCTTTAAAACAAGCTAAAGCTGACTCAAACTATAACCGTGCAAAGCTTAAAGAGATTAAAGAAAATATTAAAAATACGCGTGTTGAATTAAACTTGGTCAAAGCTAAATTAACGCTAGCAAAGAAAGAATTTAACCGCCTAAAAGAATTACTCAAAACACATTTAGTTTCGCAATCAAATGCTGATGCCAAGCAATCTGATGTTTTAAAACTGCAACAAGAAGTCCAGGTTCTAAACAATAGATTAAGAACTTTACCTCAACAACAGCACAGTATAGAGGCAAACCTTGCTAGCACTAAAGCCATTACCTCTAGCCAAAAACGAAACTTAGATAGAACAACAATCACCCTACCCTTTAATGCAAGAGTTTCATCTCTTAATGTTGAAAACAATCAATATGTCAGTCAAGGCAGTTTATTATTTACGGCCCAAACTACCGATAAAGTACTTATAAATGCACAGTTCCCACTTATACAGTTTCGCCAACTTGCTAAAGATTTTAAAATCAATCAAAACTTAATTCGACAGGCTTTTCAAAGTGGCTTTTCTAGTGAGTTATTTACTAACTTAGGATTAACCGCCAAGGTTAAATTAACTGAAAACCTTAATGCCAATTGGCAAGCAAAAGTAGAAAGAATTAGTAGTTCTATAGATCCTAAAACTAGATCTCTAGGGGTATTTGTAAGCGTGGACAAACCTAATGCTCAAATAGTCCCAGGTATTCAACCCCCTCTTCTTGAAGGTATGTACACTGAAATCACTATCAAAGGCAATGCTAAGCAATTTTTTGTTATTCCTCGCGATGCAATGCATGAAGGTGAATTGTATATTGTAAACAAGGATAATAAATTAGAACGTAGGACCCTTAAACCTAGTCTTGTGCAAGGCAAAATGGCTTTATTTGAGCATGGGCTAAATGAGGGTGAAAAAATAATAGTATCTGACCTTTTCCCTGCCATACCCGATATGTCACTTAAATTAACTGATGACAAGCGTAGTGAACAATCGATTATTGACTGGGTATATCAAGAGGCTAAACCATGATTCGGTTTTTTACGGTACACCCTACCGCAGCCAACTTATTAATGCTGTTTCTAATATTTATCGGCATAACGACTTTACCGACAATTAAACGCGAAACACTACCTGAGATAAAGCAATATGAAGTTGAAGTAAAAATCGTTTATCCCGGTGCAACACCCAATGATATTGAAGAAAAGATATGTTTGCCCTTAGAAGATGCGATTGAATCTATTAGCTTTGTAGAAGAAGTGAGTTGTCAAGCTCACCATTCCTACGCCACTACCATTATTAAAATGTTTGAGGCTGGGGATTTCTCTGTATTTATGGATGATATCAACAGTGCGGTTGATGAAATTGATAGCTTTCCTGATGATATAGAAGAGCCTATCATCAGCGAAGTTGGACGCACACAAGATGTAGTAACTATTGCGCTAACAGCTGATATTAAAAGACAGGAACTAAAAGACCTAGCTGAAAATATTAAAGCCAAAATGTTATTAGACCCTGGCATTCCTTTAGTGGAAATTGAAGGCTTTGCAAAACGTCAATTTCAAATTCAAATCTCCCAGGCTAATCTACGCCAATATGGTGTCAGTGTACAAGATATAGCTACAATTATTGGGCAACAAGATATAGACCTACCAGCGGGTGAAATTAATACACCTTCTAGAGATTATCAGATACGGTTTAATGATGAAGCACGTTCTATAGATGAACTAGCTCAGCTTGTTGTGCTCACCAGTCAACAAGGTACAGAAGTTCATTTATCAGATATAGCAACTATTGTTGATGACTTTGACGAGACTTCTGACAATATTGTTTTTAATGGAAAACCAGCTGCTTTTTTAAAAATAAAGAAAAACTCACGAGATGATAGTTTACGAATTTTAGAGGCCGTTAAACTTTTTATAGAAAAAGAACGCCAACATTTACCTGCCGAGGTAGGCTTCGACTTAACGCAAGATTTCACCAGTATTATAAAAAGTCGCATTCAATTATTAATAAGTAATGCTTGGCAAGGTTTAATCTTAGTCTTTGGAGTTATGTGGCTGTTTTTTGGCAGACGCTACGCTTTTTGGGTGGTTATGGGCTTACCTGTTTCCTTCCTTGCAAGTGCTTATTTACTAGCTCAATTCGGTGTCAGTATAAACATGTTGTCAATGGTTGCACTGTTACTTGCTTTAGGTATTTTAATGGATGATGCCATCGTTATCAGTGAAAGTATTGGTCATCAAATTAGCCTAGGTAAATCACCTATGAATGCAGCTATTGATGGCACACAAACGGTAGCTCGTGGTGTTATTTCATCCTTTATTACCACATTGTGTATTTTTATTGGCTTGCTTTTTCTCAGTGGCGATATTGGTCAAAATTTACGTAATATTCCTTTAGTTTTAATTTCTGTTATTAGTATTTCACTGGTAGAGGCTTTTTTTATACTTCCTCATCATTTAAAGCATTCCTTAGAAAAATCAGGAACTGAATCGCTATCTACTGTTAGAAAAAATTTCACCCTATATTTTAATAAATTACATGAACGTATTCATGTCTGGGTTAGTACTCTTATCCGTTATCGCTACGCCTTTATCGGCTCAGTCATAGGCTTTTTGTTTTTATCTGTGAGCTTATTGGCCTCTGGTATTGTTAAGTTTTCGGCATTTCCTGATATTGAAGGTGATATTCTACAAGCAAGAATTTTAATGCCAGTAGGCACCTCTCTGGCAGCAACAGAACAAACAGTACAACAATTAAACCAAAGCTTAACTCAGCTAAATTTAGATTATAAAGACAAGTATGGAGAAGAGCTTGTTCAAGCAGTCACCCTAAGTTATGGCATGAATGCTGATGCATTTGAAACGGGTGCTCACGTCGCAACAGTCAGTGCTGATCTTCTAACATCCGAACTACGTAAAGACTCCATTAATAATATTGCTGAACAATGGCGATCTATAACAGGTGATATTCCTGAAGCATTAACGGTTTCTATAAAAGAACCTATTATTGGCCCAGCTGGTCGTGCCATTTATATACGCTTACAAGGAGAAGATTTAAAACAACTCTCCCATGCATCACATCAAATGCAAAGCTGGTTAAAAGGTTATCCTGGTGTAAGTAATTTAATGGATGACTTAAGACCAGGCAAACCCGAATTTACCTTACATTTAAAACAAGGTGCTTATGCATTAGGTATTAGTGCACACTCAATCGCTTTGCAATTACGCGCAGCCTATCAAGGTATTGAAGTACTAGAAACCAGTGTTGGCCTAGAAACATTTGAAGTAGTTGTTATTTTAGATGAGCAATCTAGAGATGAACTGGCAGATTTTGATTACTTCCCTATTATTCATCCACAAACAGGACAGATGGTTCCCTTATCTAATGTTGCAGAAATTATTTCTAGTAGGGATTATTCACATATACAACGTATTAATGGACAGCGTACAGTCACACTTTATGGTGATATAGATGCAGAAATTAATAATACCCAAGCAATTTTACAAGACCTGCAAAACAATTATTTAATTGATTTTAAAACACGTTATCCTGAAATTACTGTCAATTTTGAAGGTGAAATTAAAGAAGGAAACCTCACTCGTAATTCAATGCGTAAAAGTATGCTGTTTGGTTTAGCGGGGATATTTATTTTACTCAGCCTACAATTTCGCTCATATACCGAACCTCTTATTGTTATGGTTAATATTCCATTAGCTTTAATTGGTGTAATTTGGGGGCACTTTCTAATGGGGCACGATATTACAATGCCTTCTTTGCTGGGATTTGTCTCTCTTGCAGGTATTGTGGTTAATGACTCTATTTTATTAGTTGAATTTGTAAAAAAACATAATCGAGAAGGTATGACGCCCCATGCAGCAGCGGCTAAAGCCAGTTATGAACGTTTTAGAGCGGTGTTTTTAACATCACTAACAACTATTGCAGGCCTAACACCACTATTGTTTGAGCAAAGTCCACAAGCGCAAATATTAATACCATTAGCAATAAGTATTATCTTCGGTATTGCCACCTCAACTTTATTAGTACTGTTTGTTATTCCTTGTCTTTATAGTATTCTAGAAGACTTTAAGTTGATAAAAACACATTCTGTATAAAAGAAGAGCTTTAATTAATGTGACTATACACAAACCACAGCTTAGTTATAAATGTAGAGCGGACTAAAGTCCGCTCTACAGTTTCCCTGATTAATTTATTAAATCCTCCTCACCCAAACCCTCTCCAGCAAGAGAGGGCTTAAAGCAGTACTGTAGATTTATTCATTGCTACATAACCTAACCTTATTATTTTTTACATGCCCTATATCTGCCCTATTTGCCAATCACCTTTGATGCAACATCTCCCTTCAAAGGGATATTATTGCAAAAAGAAACATCATTTTGATATGGCCAAAGAAGGTTATTTAAACCTGCTTCCAGTACAGCATAAAAAATCAAAAGAGCCTGGTGATAGCCGTGCAATGATGCGTTCTCGCCGCAATTTTCTAGAAGCTGAATATTATTTACCAATGGCAAAAGCCATTGCTGCACTGATCGATAAAAACAAAACTGAAAGCTCACCTATGCATATTTTAGATATGGGATGTGGTGAAGGATATTACAGTCGACAAATTGAAGCATTTTGTGAGAATAGTGCAGATCTTGATTTGCATGGTATAGATATCGCTAAAAATGCTATTTTTGCCGCTGCAAAAAAACAAGAAAATGCAAGATTTATTGTTGCCAGTAATACAAGACTACCTTATGCGGATAATTACTTTGATCTACTTTTAAGAGTCTATGCCCCTTCAAATGATGATGAAGTAAAACGCATATTAAAATCTGAAGGTTTATTACTAACAGTTACTCCAGGGCCAAGGCACTTATGGCAATTAAAAGAATTTATCTATAAAAAGGTAAATGAACATGATATTACGGTAGATTTACCTGAAGGTTTTAAAGAAATTGAAAGCCAAAGAATTAGCTATACCATTAAACCAGATCAAGACCATAGAATGGCTTTATTGCAAATGACTCCCTTCGCATGGCGCGCAAAAGGTGAAATGCTTAATAATATTCAAAAAGCGACAGGACTAGAAATTGAAACTGATTTTATTTTGACACTGGCGAAATCTCAATAAAAATATAAATGGCAGCCATTAATAACTGCCTTTGGGGCGCAGGTTTTAACCTGCATCTTTTGCAGGCTAAAGCCTGCGCCCCAATAATGGGCTATCTTTAACAACAGGTTTGCCCCACTACCAAAAAATGCTTTGAGCAGACTGAAACCCTTTACATATTTTCTAGTACCTTATTCATCGTATAAAAAACTGTCTGAAATTCTGTCAATAGCTTTTGAGCATCAGCTATATCACCACCTTGAAACTTATGCTGAATGATATCAGCAATAAGGTGAACCTCTTCATGCGCTTGTTCAAGTTTATCCAGCTCTATTTCTGAAAATACCTGCTCTTGTCTGGCTCGCTTAATCCATGTATCTCCATGACAGCTATTTCCATCCATAATAGGCCAACCACTAATAACATCAGGAGAGGATTGAATATTTGAGACAAAATAATTTTTCCAGTGCGTTTGGGTTAATTTAAATAATATTACTTTAATTTCTTTATCTGTTAGCTTACTCAGAACGCAGTCTAGCCAGCTTTGGTTAGGTCTATAACCTTCTAGCCATTTAGGGAAATCAGAAGCAGGCATAGGTTTAGCAATACCATAACCTTGAGCTTCATAGCAGCCCATGATCAATAACATTAAACCATGTTCTGTTGTTTCAACACCCTCAGCAATAACATCACGGTTAAATGAATTTGCAAGCCCAATAACACCATCAATAATTGCATAGTCACTTGGGTCATCTAGTATCTCTCGGACAAAACTTTGATCTATTTTAATAGTATTAGCAGTTAAACTTCTTAAATGTGTTAATGATGAATAACCGGTGCCAAAATCATCCAGAGCTACCTTTACACCTAAAAGCTTTTGACAGTTTTTAATAACACAACTAATGGCATTCAAATCACCTAAAGCACTACTTTCTAGAATTTCTAATTGCAAGTCCTTTGACTCTACAGTCGAGTATTTAGTTAATACAGTATCAAGTTCAGTAAAGAAACTATCTGACAATAAGTGATGTGAAGCAATATTGACACTCACTTCAATATTAATATCTAGCTGATGCCATTTTTCAATTTGCTTAAGTGCCTGCTCAATCACCCAATCACCGATTTTTATTTCTAGCTCTGTGCCTTCAATAATAGGTAAAAAGTCCAGCGGAGCTATCAACCCTTTTTCTGGGTGAATCCAACGTATTAATGCCTCAGCACCAAAGACCTTGCCGGTTACCATATTTACTTTTGGTTGATAATACAACTCAAATTCATTATTACTTAGTGCTTGCTCAATTTCGTCTAGGCGATGATGTCTAAGAACGACTTCTTTATCTTGCTCCATATTAAACAAACAAAAACGGTTACGCCCTGTTTGTTTTGCTTTATACATTGCAATGTCGGCATGACGCAATAAGGTATCAATATCACTGTCATCAGACGGATAAAGTGTCACGCCACTAGAGACCATTATCTGATGAGGATAATCATCTATTAAATAGGGCTGAGCTAAAGCATTATGTATTCGCTCTAATGTTTGCTCGACTTGCGAATAAGATTCTATATCATTAAGTAGTAAGGCAAATTCATCGCCTCCTTGCCGAGATGCAGTATCTTCTTCACGGATACAGGACTTAATACGTTTAGCTACCTCAATTAGAAGTGCATCGCCTATTTCATGTCCGTAATTATCATTCACTTGTTTAAAATCATCCAAATCAAGAAAACATACCGCAAGTTGAAATTCAGTCCGTTTACTGTGGGCAATAGCTTGATGGAAGCGATCTACAAATAAAACCCGGTTGGGCAAACCAGTCAACACATCATAATGAGCCATCAAATGAAGCTGTTCTTGCTGTCTTTTACTACTAGTAATATCAGTAAACACTCCAATATAATTAACAACCTTACCCAAATCATCTTTAAGAATAGAAATAGTTAACAGCTCTGCATACATCTCGCCCGATTTAGTACGATTCCATATTTCACCTTGCCAATGTCCCTTTTTATTAAGGCATTCCCACATATCAATATAAAACTCTGGACTTTGTTTGCCTGAACCCAATATTCGAGGGTTTTTACCAATGACTTCATGACGACTATAACCAGTAATATCGCAAAAGGCAGGGTTAACATCAACAATATCTTGATTAACATCTGTAATAACAATGCCTTCATGGGTCTCACTAAACACTCTAGATGATAGCTTATGTTTTTCCTCTGCTTTTTTACGTTCGGTAATATCTAGGATAATTGCTACAAATGCGGGTTTACCAATAAAGTTGGTCAATTGAAGGTGTATTTCAACGTTGTAGAGCGTGCCATCTTTACGCTGGTGAACCGTCTCAAAATGGATGATTTCTTTTATGCCCGTACGTAAAGGTTTAACTAGAATATTAAATTGTTCAACTGATACCTCAGGTTTAATATCAACCGGCGTAAGAGATACTAGCTCCTCTTCCGTATAGCCAATATTCTCAAGAGCTCCATGGTTCACTTTAATAAAATGATAAGTTTCAGCATCAAAGATAAAAATTTCTGTCAATGACCCTTCAAATATTTTTCCATAGCGTTCTTCATTTTGCCGTATGGTTTGTTCCTCTATTTTACGTTCTGTTATATCTTGAATAAAACCAGAAACCTTCTCAACCTTTCCATTATCATTAAAAACAGGCCTTCCTCTACACTCTATCCATCGTTTTTCTCCGTCATTAGGTCGAATAATTCGGTATTCAACATGATGTTCACTACCTGTATCAAAGCTTTTTTTAACAGACTTAATGAAGACAGGAAAATCATTCTTATGCGCAATTTCACAAAGTATTTCTGATCCTGGTTTAATACTTGGAGATAAACCAAAAATGCTATAAACCTGATCAGACCATTCTGCTGTTTGTACATCAGGTAGAAGAGACCAATGCGCTATTTGTGCGTATTCTTGCGCGCCTTTAAGACGTGACTCACTCTCAATCAGTTTTGCTTCAGCATTTTTAAAATGAGTAATATCTCGAGCAACACCTAATATTCCAATTAACTTCCCTGAAGAGTCGAGTATTGTAGTCTTGATTGTTTCAACAAGCTCAGTATGCCCATCATTTGCAAAAGAAACTACCTCTTCATTTGCTATTGGCTCGCCTGCATTAAACGCAACAATATCATTCTCTCGAAAGGAATCAGCCAGCGATTTATCGACAAAGTCATAATCTGTTTTACCGATAATTTCTTTTTCTTCAGCCCCAATCATTCGCTCAAATTTAGCGTTACAAGATAAATAAACACCCTCTATATCTTTCACCCAAACCATATCAGGTAAAGTATGTAATAAGGTACTGATAAATGACTGGCTTGATTCAAGTTTCTCATTCAGTGCATATTCTTCAGTTACATCTCGAAAAACAAGTACAACGCCCGAGATATCACCACTAGGAGACAGAACTGGAGCACCTGAATCTGCAATTTGATATTCAAGACCATTCTTAGAAATAAGCATCGTATGATTAGCCAGACCAACTATTTTGCCTGTTTCTATCACCTTCTCTACCGGATTTTCAGCTGGCTTCAATGTATGGGCATGAACAATATTAAAAACTTCTGTTAGATTTTTCTGTTGGGCTTGTTCATGCGGCCAACCCGTTAACACCTCAGCAACAGGATTTAAAAAGGTAACTAGCCCTTTAGAATCTGTAACGATAACAGCATCACCAATCGATTTTAGAGTGGTAAGGTAGTTTTGTTCACTCTCATAAAGTAATTTTGTCCTTTCAATAACAGTCTGTTCTAATCGCTGATGATGTTGTCTTAATCGCAAGAAGAGAACAGAGGTAGTGGTTGCTAAAATAACAAAGAGAAAACCCAGTAAACTACCAATTGTTAAGATTAAATAGTCTCTCCATCCATCAGAAGGGAAAGCTTGAAAGGTCCAACTTCCATTGGGTATATCAATATTAAAAACTTCTGGGTTTTCAATTAATGGATTGTTTGATGTGGATATAACATGGACTTCACCTGTATCTGGGTGAATTCGCGAAAGTTGATAACTTATCCCTAAATCAACAAGTGATGGTAAGTCTGCGGCATTTAAAATATCAGGGAAGCGGATTAGGGCAGAAGCAAATCCCCAGAACTGTTTCCCTTCATCTGTATCTAGGTATATAGGCAGACGAGCAGCAGCCCCCATACCACCTTGAACAAGATTAAATGGGCCTGCAAGAGTCAATTTACCCGAATCGCGAGCAAGAAAGGCTTCTTTAGTTCTTTCTGGGTTAAGTAATAGGTTGTGCCCTATTGCTCCCTCATTCCCTTTCAAAGGAACAACATGTTTAAGAATCCCATCGGGTTGAAGCTGTAGTGCTGCAATACCAGGATATAGAGGTAGCATTTCTTTTGCCAGTTCAGTAAAACCTGATACATCACCTTTTTGTGTACGAATTAATGCCGCTAGTGGATAAGTAGCAGATAAAGCCTGATTAAGATCATTCCTAATATGACTAACATAACTACTAGCAATTTTATGAACTGAAGTACGTTCTTGTTGATAACTATACTGGTCAAGCAAGTAGACCGAACAAATGGATATTACTATTGAAATTACAAAGGTAAAGTAGACATATTTTGACTGATTAAATATGTTAGCTATTACCATGCAGAATCTGTTCATATCACTGATTAATCGTAGCTGACTTAACTTGGTTGCGCCCTGCTCTTTTGGCTTCATACATAGCCTCATCAGCACTATTTAATAGCTGTTCCTGTCCATAGGCATGATTTGGGTAACTAGCAACACCAATACTAAGTGTTATTTTTAATGTTGTATTGTTTGTAACATTAACCGGTATAGAAGCAATCATAGTACAAAGCCTTTCTGCCAGCTCCAGAGCTTTTTCATGGGATGTTTCTGGTAAAACAATCACAAACTCTTCACCGCCATATCGGGCCACGATATCAGTTTTTCGTACTATTTCACCTAATTGCCTAGCAATATTTCGTAAGACGTTATCCCCTGCTTGATGCCCAAACTGATCGTTTACCTTTTTAAAATAGTCTATATCAAGCATGAAAATTGATAATGGCCGAGCATATCGCTGTGTACGGCTAATTTCTTCGCTTAGCTGTGAAATGAGTGATCCCCGATTAAACAGCTGCGTTAATGCATCATGTGTTGCCATTTGTTCTAATTTTTCTAGGACTTTTTTACGTTCGCTAATATCCTGAAAAGCAATAACAACAGCCATTCCACCTTCTGGTAACTGCATGGGTACCGCTGAATAACTAACTGGAAATGACTTTCCTTGCCTATTAATAAAGTTATCATCTGCAATACGTTGGGGAAACTTGGTTTCAAACACTTGCACAATGGGACAGTTGTTTTCTGATTCCCCATTCTTTTCTGGGTGTTGGTGAATAACACTATGCAGATCAAGTCCCTGTTGATTAATCTCTTCCTTGGTTCTACCTAAAAGTTTTTCAGCTTCAGGGTTCATAAATACCGTATAACCTTCACTATCAATAACAATCAAGCCTTCTGTAAGCACGGAAGTTACTTCTTGCAAAAACTTTTGATTTTGCTGCAATTGATAATTGAGGTTATGCTTATGCAATGCCATTTCAATATTAATAGATAAACTTTCTCTATTAAAAGGCTTTAATACATACCCAACTGAGCCACTGATCTTAGCTCTTTGTAAAAACTCACTATCAGAATGTGCTGAAACAAAAATAATAGGAATATCTTGGGTTTGACGAATAGTTTCTGCTGCATCTATACCATCCATATCACCATCAAGCATAATATCCATTAAAATAATATCTGGCTTATCGCTTAAAGCTTTATCAATCGCTTTTTGTCCTGACGCTACGGATGCGATAACTTCATACCCCATTTCTTCTAATAGAGCACACTCATCCATTGCGGTAATGCGTTCATCTTCTACCAAGAGAATACGTATTGAGTTCATCTGTCCTCTTTAAACTTTAAGGTAAACACCGTTCTATTATGAGTAAATTTTGACTAACCATAAAATTACTCACTTAAAGCAAGAATTAACGTTATAGCGAGTGAACAGATATGATTAAGATCAATATCTTTGCAGAAACTCTTATCTACATCACTATACTTAGTTATTCTAATGTTAATTATATCTTGTTTAGTTTATGAAAATGCATATTTAAATGTCTTACTCAGTAATTCATTAACATGGCTATATATTAACCGTCGAATAAGCTCTAGCAGTATTATTTAGAACTGTAGATACAAGGCATGCCTTGTATCTACTTTAGGTGAACCCAGATAAAAACTAAAAATGATTACTTATCCATAACTTCTGAAACAATTAGCTTAGCCTTTATGACTGAACACACCGACACGTTAAAATAAAACAAGCCCCTTCTTGTTTATCATCAAATTTTGCTTCAGCATTTAATTGATCACTTAATGCCATAATTAACTTCATCCCTAAGCTATTACTGCTTTCATTTGTATATTCACTAGGTATACCAACTCCGTTATCGCTTAACACAAACTGAAAGTATTGATCATTATCTGCTGTTAATTGAATGGTGATGATACCTTTTTTTTGATCAGGAAAGGCATATTTAAGCGCGTTGCTCAATAATTCATTAAGAATTAAGCCAAAAGGAACAGCTTTATCTAAATCTAAAGTAATCTCATCCACCTCAATATTTAAAGTAATACGTGTTGCTTGTTCTTGATACAGCCTAAATAAATCTGTACAAATATTGTTGATTAATTTTTTCGCTTCAATTTGTGCCAGATCATTTGAGCGATAAAGTAACTCATGAACTGATGCCATGGCTTTTACTCTATGCTGTGCTTCAGCTAAAGCTTGTTTTACAACCTCATCACTACTTTTACGAATTTGTAATGATAATAAACTGGAAATAACTTGCATATTATTTTTTACGCGATGATGGACTTCACGTAATAATATTTCCTTTTCTTTTAAGGATTTCTGTAATTGTTTTAAATTCTTTTTTCTTTCAGTAATATCATGAACAGAAACAACGGCTCCTAGTTTATTCCCCTTTTTATCAATAACCGCTCGGCCTGAGGCTATAACTGATACTGCAGGGGAGTTTTTAGGCTTTATCATTAACTCTTGTTCACTAACAGAGCCTTGAGTAAATGCCTTATATAGGGGAATATTTTCTAGTTTTAATTTAGACTTACCATCTGCCTCATATAAGTTGTAATGATCACTCCAATCCAAAGGTAATAATGGTTGATGTTTTTCACCATGCAGTACCACCCCCGCCTGATTAAAGAGCTGCAACACCCCATTTTTGTCACAAACGATAATAGTATCTGAAATACTATCTAACACTGCCGTTAAAAATTGCTTTTCTTTCTCTAACTCATCTTCAAGACATTTCCGTTCAGTGACATCATTCGCTATCCCTTCAACAGCAATTACTTTTCCAGAATCATCAAAAACGGCTGTTTCAGAAACCTCCAAAGTACATTTATGTCCTTGTTTATGAAAAACCTCTAAGTAATAAGCTGGAGTACTTTCACCCTTTAGTGTTTGATCCGTTTTTATTACTGCATCTTTATTAATAGGGTTATTGGTTAAAAATGTTTCCCAATGCGTTAGAAACTCATCAGGTTGATAACCTAAAGTATCAAAGACTGAAGGACTAACATATAAAAACACACCATTAACATTATGGCTGTAAAAGAAATAGCCTACTTGTAGATTTTCAATTAGTTTTTTATATTTGGCTTCACTCGATATTTTTATTTTTATATTTGCCTGTTTAAGCAAGCCATTTAATCTATGTAAATTTATGCCATAAAATAAAGCAACACTTAAAATAAATAATACCAATACATTAATAAAATATTGATACTTAAAATAAATATCATCAACATTAAATTCAGTCTCATGATCAAAAGGCCTGATTTTTAATGTCTTTAATAATTGATTTATCGGTTTATAATCTAGTGGAATATTCCATTTATAATAATGGCCTGTTGTTGTTACCGTAAGAGGCTGTTTTAATAAAGCCAAGCTAACTTGTTTAGCTATTTCTAGCTCAACATTGTGGAGCTTAGAAAAGGGCCATTCAGGATATAGCCCAGTAGAGTGTAAATAAGGGAAATACTCTGAACTTGTTTTTACGTTTAATATTTTAAAATCATTCAGGTTAATTTTTCCTGACTTAGCCATACTTTCTAACACGCCTGCGCGAACTGTACCCGCTTCAACTTCTCCATTAGCAACCATCAAAACCACTTGGTCATGAGGCATTCCACTAAAAGTTAATTTGGAAAAAAATGATTCAGTATTAATGCCGGCGCTCATTAGTTCTCCTTTAGCCGCAAGGTATCCACCTAATGAACCTTTTTTTACAGCAGCAAAGGTTTTGTTTTTTAAATCTTGTAATGAATTAATCTCATTGTTCTTTGCAAGAGTAAAAATCACCCCACCAAATTGCCTAACCGCTTTTTGGTCAATCCAATTTTCTAAAGTTGCTAATGGCACAGTCTGAAATAATGACTGTAAAAAAATATGATGTGCTGTATTGGTTAAAACAAAATCAATCGTTTCTTCAATGACAGCTTGTTCTAGTTCAGAATAATTTAAAGGGATAATCCTAAAGTGATACCCAGATATTTCGGTTGATAACTGCTCTGCAAGCGATTGCCACCTTTTTTCAGTTATATCTTTAGCCCGAAAAGCTAAAACACCTATAGTTAGTTGTTTGTTATGAGTATTAGTTAATGATTGTGTGTTTGAAAATGCAGTTTCTGTACCAAGTAAAAGCAGTAGTAAGACAAACTGAATGATGATTTTTTTCATGAGCTAGCTAATCTTTATGTTTACTTGTTTTTATAAGATTAAGTACAGTTATCTCTTACAAATTAATGTGTTGTGTTTTTATAAAATTCCCCTCTATCCCCCTTTTCTATAGGGGGGAGGTCAAAAACAGAACACTTTCACACTCTCTTTAGCCTGATCTTACGCTCAAGAATGCAGGTTAAATCCTGCGCCCCAAAGGCAGTACTAATGACAATATATTTGTTAAATCTTATACTTTAAATTGAGAAATAGCAGCTTCCAGATTCATCGCAATACTTTGTAGCTGAGAAGCTTCCTGCACAGTCTTTTCCGTATCTTCTGTTGAAGACCTAGTCACATCATTAATTGTTATAACATTTTGATTTATATGTTCGACAACTGTCTGTTGCTCGTTAACTGCATGTGATATTTGTGTATTCATATCGGAAATACTTCCGACTAAACTAGATACTTTATCTAAAACTCCACCTGCAGACTCAATTTCAGAAACTGTTTCCTTTGCCTGAGACTCACTATCCGTCATTGCTTTTACTGCGTCTCTAGATCCTCGTTGCAGATTTTCAATCATAGATTGGATTTCTTGAGTTGAATCTTGCGTACGACTTGCTAAAGTGCGTACTTCATCAGCAACTACTGCAAAACCACGTCCTTGCTCACCTGCTCTAGCCGCTTCAATTGCTGCATTTAAAGCTAAAAGATTAGTTTGATCAGCAATACTTTGTATCACATCAAGTACACTACTTACATTTTTACAATCCTCTTCTACTTTTGATATAGCACTGCTTGCCGTATCAATTCCACTTGATAAAGTATAAATAGATTGAACTGCATTATTGACAACTGTTTTACCAATTTCTGTTTCAGAATTACTCTGAGAGGCTGTTTCTGAGGCATTCTTAGTATTAATAGCTACTTCTTGTACTGTTGACGATAACTGCGTAACTGTTGTTGCAACTTGATCAGTTCCAATCTGCTGTTTCACTATATCTTCTTTGGCATCCTGCGCCATTATTGTTAACCGGTTTGAACTGGATACCAAGTTATCAGTTTCCATCAAAATAGACTGCATTAAACTTTGTATTAATGATAAGAAATCATTAAATTTAATAATAATTTCACCAATTTCATCATTACCCTCGTGAGGAATACGACGAGTTAAATCGCCCCCACCACTATTTATATCTTCAAGGGATTTTTTTAATGCAACTAAAGGGGGTTCTACTTTTAAATAAATCATCAATAAACCCGCGATAACGAACACCATTAATACAAGGGCTAAAGTTATATTGATAAAACTTGAACTAGCAATCAAACCTTCTAATTGTTTGTCCGACTGTTCTAATTCAGTATTTAACTGCTTAGAAAATAAATCAAGATGCTTTGCCAAACGCTCTGCAGTATCATCTAAGCCAGTATCAGGGGCAGTCATAATGGCATTACCCGCTTCAACACCATTGTTAATGTACTCCCAAGCCATAGTAACGCCGGACTGATGCATAGCTACAATTCCAGCTTTAACCTGTTCAATGTCACTAGATAGTTCAGGGCGTACTGTTTCAACAGTTGAAAGCCGTTGTAAAGCACTAGCCATATTACCTTTTGCCTCTTCAAAGCCACCATTTATCCGTGTAGCCCCCACATCAGTGAGAAACTGCTGAATTTGTACGACATGAAATCGAGCGTGTTGTAATTCAATCACTGATTGCTCAATTTTATTCTGTTCGGATATTGCTCTCTCAATCTGATTAAACCCATTCCACAGCCTAAAAACAAAAAAAGAACTCGCAACAAAAAGAATTAAAGAAATAGTCAATAAAACTGTTTTAATAGATGTATTTTTTAACATAATTTTTATGATTCCTTTATTTTGTTTAAAATCAATTCAATATTTTCAATTGATTCCTGCTGTTCAATTGATAGTTCAGCATTATTTTTTAAACTTACTAATTGTTGATTAATTTCGGCAACTAATTCATTCTTATTTTTACGTTTATCACGTAACTTATCGACCATTGTTGAAAAAGATTGAGCTAGTTCTTGTAATTGATCACCTTCTCTTAAATAGGTAATGGTATCTAAATTCCCCTCACCTACTTCTTTACATAATGTTTCAAACCGATATAGGGGGCCTGCAATTTTATGCGATATATAAAGAACCACAATTATTGCCGTTAAGCCTGCAATAATCGCTGCAACAATATTACCAAGAAGTATTGATAAGCCTAACCTTTCCCAAGTATTTGCAATATTAATATGTGCTGCTTGTGATTGAACGTTTAAATCACTACTTATCAACCAATACAATAGACCTGCAGAACATAAACCAAATAAAATAATGGTCGCCAAAACAGAAACAATAAATCGACCTTGAAAGGCCTTATCTATCAGAATTATTTTTCTTTTGTTGGGTTTTATTGTGTCACTCATTGTTGTTTACTCTGTTTAGTATTATGACAAGTTAAACATAATTCGCCGTTGACATTATTACGGCGAATTAAAAAACTTTTATGTAAGCGTTCGGAGTTTAATAAACTATCCATAAAGCTATAACTGGCTTGCGGCCGGTCACTTTCAAAACTTCCATGCGTATAATGACAGGTCAAACATGATACAGATTTATCTAAGCCCAAGGGCAAATCAGCAGGAACAGAAAAATCTAACGGCACACCGACTACATGCCCCTCTTCTTCCGAATGACACGTTGTACACATTTCAATACCATCTTTTTTGAATTTATTTAAATCCACATGGTTATTTTTTGTATTAATGGCTTCTGTAATATTAGGCTGAAGAACATGACAATTAATACAAGTGATATCATTATTGTTACCCAGTTGATGTGGGTTTTCTTGTGCAAAGATATTATTGGAAAAAAAACCGATTATAAGTGTAAGCAAGTAAAAATATTTTCTTTGTATTTTCATAATTATTTTAAAAAGCCACCACTAACTGAGCTGTTCCTAATTGTTTTTCAAAGTCTGACTCTTCAGTCTCAGTCCCTAATGAATCTGAATACTCAAACTTGATTTGTAAATAATCATTCATAGTATAATTAAAACCAACCGTTAAACGAGATATATCTTCAATCGCATAACTCTCATCACCATCAACAATATGTGAATGGCTTGGGTTCCATTGCCCATAACGAATATAAGTTTTAACAGGGTATAGAACAACTGTTGCTAAATCGGCAATCAGTGTTACATGATATGAAAATTCATCAGGCCGCCCCAAATTAACATCATTTGCATCAAATAATGTTTCATGAGATTCCAACCAAGCCAATTCGCTTTGTAAGGCAAGCAACCCATAATTGAAAGTTAAATCAGCGGCATAAATACTATTTCTGGCATTATCACTACCATCAAGATCAGTTAAGTGAGATATCCCCACTTCTAGATTGCCATTAGAATGTTGATTATGTAATTGGTAACTGTTTTGTCCCAAAGAGATACCAAGACGTCCCCCTACTGAGGTTCCTTCATCTTCATAAACAGAGTTAGTCCAAAATGCAGCATAATTAACAATATTCCAACTACCATAAAAACGTACACCATCACCGTTATAGCCTCCCTGCTGGATACGTTCAGTAGTCATAGGTGCAGAAACAGTCATTCTATCGGGTGCGGCAAAATATTGATAATCAGTAGAAAAAGGTAAATCGAAGCGACCTGCTTGAACATGAAAGCCTTGGCTAGAAAAAATACGTCCTCTTGCTGGGATAGCATCATCAAACATATGGAAATCAACAACTGCTACGCCTATTTCGGCACTGTCACCGTCCCACACTAATGCCGAACTGGCTGCAAAATGTTCGCCATAAGCATATTCAAGGTCTATCTCAACAGCACCCAGACTAAAGGTATTTTCTTCACTATTTTCAGTTCTTGCACTAAAGTCAAAAAAACCAGTAATTTCCAGTCCATTTTCTGCTGCTGTTGATTTTAATTCTGAAACGTCTGATTCTATCTCTGCTAGTTTGTCGCTAAAACTATTATCAATAGCTTTTTGATCTTTAATTGCGCTTGTTGTCTTATCAACATTTACACTAGCATTCTGGTTTTTAAGTTTGGCTTCTAATTGTTGTATTCTTGATTCTAACAATTGAATTTTTGAATCTTTTTCCTGTAATAGTTCTTTAACTATTAGTCGAATATCTTGTTCGTTTAAAGAAGAATCTGCTTTTGCCAATGAAATCGACAAAAATAACAAAACAAAAAATATAACTTTATAAAAAACCCTCATTAATTAACGTCCTTTAATTAAATTTGATCTATAAATATACCTTAAAAATATTATGTATATGCGCTTAAACAAATAAAAGTATAGACTAAAAAATCAAGTTCATTAAAATATTATGAAAAAGTGATTAACCAACTATTTCACTCAACTTAAGGTAGCATCCAGGATCTTCAGCCCATGAGTTATTAAATAGCTGATGCGCTCTAACGCGAGTATTTCCATTACATATTTTTTGATAATCGCAAGATTTACAACGTCCCTCCAATGGTCTTGGGCTTTGTTTTAATCCTGCCATAAGGGGATCTGATGTATCTTGCCAAATATCAGAAAAATCTCTGGTTTTTACATTGCCTAGGTTATGATCCCACCAAAAGGTATCTGGATGTACATTACCTAAGTTATCAATATTCGCCACATTAACACCGGATGAATTGCCTCCCCACTGCTGTAATTTTGCTTGAATATGTTCAACTTTATCTGGGTAATTTTTCTTAACCCACTGTAAAAAATATACGGCATCTGCATCATTATTACCGGTAACAATTTCCCTTTCTGCGCCTTGCTTTTCCCATTGCAGACATTGTTCAAATAACTGATCCATTACATCACGAGTCATGGCAAACTCAGCATCAGATTTACGATTTTTATTACCTCTTCCACCATAGTTTAAATGTGATAAATAGAATTTATCTATATTTTCATCATCCATTAACTTAAGCATGGCAGGAAAATCATGTACATTATCTTTAGTTAAGGTATAACGAATACCTGCCTTTATGCCGTTATCACGACATAAGCCAATCCCTGCTAGAGATTCAGAAAATGAACCTTGTTTTTGCCTAAATTTATCATGCGTCTGCCCTATTCCATCAAGACTTACCCCCACATATTGGTAATTAATTTCTGCAATTTGTTTAATATTTTCTTTAGTAATAAGTGTGCCATTACTAGATAGTGCTAAATAAAACCCCATATCTTTTGCACGTCGAGAAATATCAAAGATATCGGGGTGTAATAAAGGCTCTCCACCAGATAAAATGAGCACAGGGACTTTAAAGTCTTTTAAATTATCCATTACCTGATAGATTTCAGGCGTACTTAATTCTCCAGGAAAATCTACATCTGCCGAAGTGGTATAGCAATGTTTACAGGTTAAATTACAGCGTCTGATTAAGTTCCAGATAACAACGGGGCCAGAAGGTTTCCTTACTGGTTTTAAAGGCGTTGGATGCAAAATTTCTCGCATATATTGACTTAATCTAAACACCCTTAGCTCCTATTCTTAACCCTGTTTTCTTCAAAATTCGAGTACTATATAAAACATCATTTCCTAAATTATATGCACCTAGTAAATCAACAATGATTTGTATTTTCTGCTTTACGCCTTCTTCTGTTTTACTGTGTACCATAGCAAACAAATTATAATTCCATTCGGGTTCATGCCTTGGACGATGATAACAATGGCTGACAAAGTCTAACTCACCCACCTGTTTACCTAGATCATCTATATATTCATCAGCAATATTCCAAACAGTCATACCGTTATATTTATATCCTAAACGGTAATGATTTGGCACTACACCAATACGCCGAATAACTTGTTGTTGCTGCATTAATTTAATGCGCTGCATCAATAATTCAGCTGTGATACCTAATTCATTAGCGACTGCTTGATAAGGCTGAGGTACTAGGGGGAGTCCTGCTTGAGTGGCTGTAATAATTTGTCGGTCTAATTCATCCATGTTTATGCCTGTAATTTTAAGCCAACAAAATATTCATTTATTTTCGGCATGTTATAAACAGCTAATTTAGTTTGCTGTTCAATTTCCTTAATAACTTCTGTTAACCTTTCAGGCACATCAGTTGCAATGACAAACCACATATTAAGCTCATGATTACGCGCATAATTATGTGCAACTTCAGGAAAGGAATTGATTATTTCAGCAATTTGATCAAACTGCTGTTCTGGTGCTTTTACAGCAGCTAAAGTTAATGCGCCCCCCATTTGTTCTGCATGAAATAAAGGACCAAAACGGGAGAGTAAGCCTGTATCTAACAAATTCTTTATTCTATTAATTAAGTCAGCTTCAGCTAAACCTAATTGATCAGCAACCACTTGATAAGGGGAGTCACAGACTGGAAAACCACCTTGAAGGTGATTAATGATTAGTTTATCTACTTCATCCATTACTTATAACTTTTTGTTGTTTTTCTAAGGCTTGATAAAGCGCGCCACGTTGCTTAAAACATTGCTTGCTAAACAATACTTCGCGTTTAAACTGCTGCAATCCACATGACTCAATCAAATGATCTAACTGCTTTAAAACTGTCTCTTTGTTTTTACCATGAATCATGCAATATAAGCTATAAGGCCATTGATCACCCTGCCTTGGGCGCTGATAACACAAATTAACAAAGTTAAATTGGCTGACATGATCACCGATTTGCGAGATTAAACTATCAGGCACATCAAACACCACCATAGCATTGGCTTTATAACCTAATCGCCTATGATTAACTACGACCCCTAAACGCTTAATAATACCCTGCTGTTTAAGTTTAGCCACCCGTATAAGTACTTCATCTTCAGTGAGATGAAGTTTTTTAGCAATCTCAGTATAAGGGCGCGAAACCAGCGGTAAACCTTGTTGTAACAGTTCTATTAACTGTCGACTAACACCATCAATCATCAAAATCTAACTCAAACCCTAAATTGATAAAGTAATCTGCCAATAAAGGTAAATACAACATTTTATAACCTGTTTGTAATTCCATATCAGTCATTACTTGTTGTAAACTCTCACTGTCTTTAGCAACCAATACAAACCATAAATTAAAGCGATTATCTCTTTCATAGTTATGATTAACTTCAGGGTATTGGTTAATAATTTCAGCAACACTTTGAAGATGATTCTCTGGAACAGACATGGCGACTAATGAACTAGTCCCAATTAAATTAGGCGCAATAACAGAACCAATACGGGCAATAAACTGTTGGTCCTGCAATTCTTTAAAAGCGTCTAAAACTTCATCTTCAGCAACGCCTAAAGAATCTGCAACATCCTGATATGGAGTCGCTGATAAGGGTAAATCTTGCTGGAAATCATTAAGTAATTGCTTATGCAAGGAACTTAGCATTATTACAAACCCGTTTTATGGGCACGCGAACTAAAAAATATACCACTCGGTTTTTCAGCCGATAAGCGCTTTAACTCTGCATGGTTTTCTGTGTCATAAATAATGACTTGGTTATCATCACGTACAGATACCCACACTTGCTCACCACGTGGTGTAAATTCCATATGTAACACCGCTTTTCCAGGTATTAAAGATTTAACGATTTTAAAATCTTTAGCATCTATAATTTGTAAATTTTGATTATCAGGAAAGGCAAAGTTCACCCATATTTGCCGTCCATCAGGTCTAGCCATTACAAAGACAGGTTGACCTATAACAGGTATACGCTTAACTAAAGTCCACTGCCTAGTATCAATCACTAAAACTTCATGCTGACCGATTGCTGGTATTAACATAAAATCACCTGCAACAGCCCAGCCTTCTAAATGAGGCATTTTATAAACAGGTAGTTTTTCATCATCTTTGCCATAATCAGGCAAGATTCGTTTAACGCCTGCTTCTGGATTCCATAAATCTAATAAAGCCAAACCTCTTTCACCAAATAAGCCTGCAATATAATAACGACCATCAGGTGTTAATAAAGCATCATAAGGTTGTTTACCAATATTTTTAAATTTCTGAATAACGGGGGTAGTTGGTTTTTTTACATCAACTATCCAGACTTCATTAGCATCAAATAAACTAAAAACAAAACGCTGCCCTGGTGCATCGACCAAACCTACTACTTTAGATAATTGATTATCACCATACTGGGCAGGAATATCAGCAATTAATTCCAAAGTTTCAGCTGAGAATATTTTAACGCCACCAGGTGTGTAATTTGAAACTGCGATTAATTGACCATCTTGAGAAATTGCACCACCAATACTATTCCCTGCTTGAATAATACGTTTAGCCACTTTATCTTGTAATAAATCAATTTTACTTAAACCACCATCACGACCGAATACAAATGCATATCTTTGGTCACGAGAAAACACCACGGAAGCATGGGATAAATCACCTAATGCTTCTATTTTGGCTAAAGTCTTTTGTTTGCTGGTATTGATGATTAAAGCACTACCTTTTGCACGTTCAATAACTACACCTAAATCACCTGTTGCTCGTAATTCAGCATGGGCATTAAGACAAAACAGTAGGGATAAAAGACTGAGTTTGAACATATTTTGATATAAATAGAGAAGGAGTGGATTAGAAATAATATGGGGCGAAGGCTTTAGCCTTCATTATAATAAACTGAAGGCTAAAGCCTTCGCCCTATATTCTACTTTAGTAATTTTTGAACCATCCAAAGGGCTTCTTGTTCAGTAATAAAAGGTTTCCAAGGTGGCATTGCCGTACCCTTTCTACCTTCAAGAATGGTATGTACAAGAAACTGATCAGATTTACCAGCCAAAGCCTTGGGTAACAAAGATGGTCCCAAGCCCCCTTTAAGGGTTAATCCATGACAAGAACCACAATCATGCGCAAGCATATTATGTAATTCTTGTTGTCTTTCTAGACTTGGGGAATCAATTGCTTTATCAGCCATTGCACTGGCAGAAAAAGCCAGTGCAATGATTAGATATCTCATTTACCTAAACGACTATAATAATTAGCAATATTATTAATATCTCGATCAGTTAATGAGCCTGCAATATTATTCATCACATCTGAAATACGTGTTTTATCACGGTATTGCTTAAGTGCCATTTCAAGATACTCTTCATCCCTTCCAGCAAGTGGAGGAAATGGTGCTTCCGCACTTGTAGATCTAACCCCATGACATTGTGAACAAACAGCTGCTGCTTTTGCCTTACCCGCATAAATACTAGCCGCTTGAGCCGTAGATGCACTGAGTAAAACCATTGAAATAAGTAAAATTTTCATAATCTTACTCCATTTCATCAGGTGATAATCCACGAGTCATGTATTTAACACGGCCTCTAGAAAAGATACCTGCAGGGCTTTCCATTTGTACTGAAGCGACTTTCTTTAAGCTATGAGAATCATAAACAACGACTTCATCACCTGCATAGCCAGCACTTACATATAAGAATTTACCGTCAGCACTGTATTCAGGGAAATAAGCATGTCCACCCACATCTAAAGTTTTAACAACTTTTAATGATTTTTTATCAATAAGTTGGATAGTACGGGCACGTCTATCTTTAGTGATAATATCAACGGCAACATAAGGCGCATTTGCATGAGCTGCTGGAGACTCTGTTCCGCCAGAAACAGGAATCTGCTTAACCACTTCCATTTTGTCTAAATCCCAAACACTCACAACAGTATTGTTGTCACAAGTTCCAAAATTTGTACCAAAACCTAAAGTACGTCCATTAACCTTAACCGCTGCACCGCCACCTACATGAGGAACGCAACCTGCTTTTAGTTTTTTGATGATTTTACGTGTTTTTAAATCAATGGCAGTGACGATACTATCATCATAAGATGCGACCATTAACTTTTGGCCTTTATGGGTTAAAAAGGCATCATGTAAATGTCTACCAACATTTTTAATTTTCGTGATAGGAAAACCATCTTTTAAATCGACCACCCAAACTTGACCAGCATTTTCTAACGCTATAGCAAAAATATCAGCAAATGGAGTACCAATAATCATACCTGAATCTGAACTGACCATTTTTCCGTCAGGATCTACCCCTTCAAGTTCCAATAACTTTAAAGGTTCTAAGTCAGAATTTAAAATAACAGCATTATGCGGTACAAAAGAACCGGCCATTAAATATTTACCATCTCTAGAAACACCTAATGCAGGTCCATTAAAGCCTGTTTTAATACTTCTGACTGCTTTCATAGAAAACAAATCGACTTTAAATATTTCTGCTGTATCAGTTTTTACATAAGCCCAACGTGAATTAGCTGGATCAAAATCAATAATATGCGCGGCTGTACCTGTGTCTATTTCACCGACTATTTTATGCGTCTTACTATTAATAAAAATAGCTTTAGCCCCATTTCCTCGGCCATATTTACCACGTGCAGCAACACCAATCAAATCATCCATACTATCAATTTGATAAGTTGGTTTTGATGGTAATGTGCTTTCATCTTTAACGTAGATTTTTAAAGATTTTTTCATATCTTTAATCGTCCAAGGTGGATTTGACTGCTTAGGTGTGGATTGTAGATGCTTAACCATGTCACGAATATCGGCATCTTTTAAGCGACCATAGAATGGAGGCATTAAAGTCTCAAAACTGCCTGTCATAATCAATGTACGCAATGCAGTAGGACTACGTCCTTTTAAAGTTTCTGAGTTTATTGCAGGAGCAAGATAACCACCATGATCAGAACCATGACAACTTGCACAGTTATCCTCATATAACTTATGCATATCTGATTTAGCATGTGCGCTACCCGCTAATAAAAGCAAGCTAGCCGTGCTTGCCAATAACACTTTATGAAATTTTATTATTGTTTTGTTCATTTATAGTTCCTTTCTCCCCATGAGTGATAATTAAATGATAACCTTTTATGAGATAAAAAACATTATCGATATACATATATATTGTTCTCAATATATTTAGTAAATCTTAATTAAAACCACTATTGATAAATTTAAAAAAAAGCCAGTGGCTAACCACTGGCTAAAGTCTAACGTTCTTAAAGTTAGATTAAACAACCTCCATGCTATAATATCTCTACGGAGAAAATCCTTTGATCCACATAATATATTGACCCACCAAACACTCAATATAATTTTGAATCGCTATTACTTTATCGGTAACAAGCTCTACTGTCAACTCAATTAACCCTCGTTTCAATAACTACCAATACCTCTATTAATGTTATGAAGAAAACAAAAATGTTTGAATATATTCAGTGCATGTCAGCTCTTATTCGTGCTGACAAACATAAGGTATGCGCCGAACTTAGAATCCAACTAGTTCACTTTGAAGTATTAAACTATTTGTCCCACTCTAATCAATATACAGACACACCCGCTGCCACAGCCGAATATTTTGGCATGACCAGAGGAACAGTTTCTCAATCCTTAATAGTCCTTGAAAAAAAAGGCTATATTGAAAAAAATAAGGATGAAATAGATAAACGTATTATTCATGTACAATTGCTTCCTCCTGGTTTAGCGATATTAAAAAAAGCACGTAGAACAAAGTTATTTAATTCAGCAACTAAAATCTTAAAACAAGATACTAGCTCTGCGATTCAAAAAAAAGCTTTTCTAAATGTACTTAACGCATTGCGTAAAGCATCACTTTCAACATCCTTTACCACCACACAAGAAAATAAGTTTCAAACAATGAAACAACCCACTGTATTTGATCTGATCGAATATATGGCCACCTTAATCCGCTCAGAAGAGCGTAAAAAGTGTACAGAACTAAAACTACAAATGGTTCATTTTCAAATACTGGAATATTTATCACTCTGCAACAAATACAGTGATACTCCAGCAGCGATAGCTAACTACCTAGGTATTACCCGTGGCACTATTTCTCAAACGCTTAATATTTTAGAAAAACAACAGTTAATTAAAAAAACCCAAGATAAAACCGATAAACGTGTTGTTCATATTCAATTACTCGATAAAGGAATAAATACACGAGATAAAGCAAAACCTACTGAATTATTTTCCCAAGCCATTAGCCTTTTAGATAAAGACTCATCAACTCTCAATAATGAAGATATTTTCATTCAAGCACTTACTGCCCTGCAAAAAGCTAATAACTCATACTCTTTTGGAATATGTAATAGCTGTAAAAATTTCACAAAAAAATCTTCAAATTTCTTCTGTGAACTCACCCAAGAAAAACTAAATAACCACGAAATTGATTTTATTTGCCAAGAACATATAGCTATATAGCTCATTCTTTGTCAAAAAGTTAAACCAACCAAATTATAATAGCGATTCAATGCTATTACACATGCAATCTATATGCTTCCACTTCAATTGTCAACAAATACAAAACAACTAATTTCATTAAAAAACAGTATTGATTCGATATTTGTTGACATAGGTCAACATTATTTATTATAGTTGCGATTCGATACTATAAAAAAAGAATGAGACTTATGACTATTACCCTTCCTTTCAAGACCCTATTACGAGGCAGGGACTATTTCATAAATTAACTCATCACTCGACACAACAACACAAAAGGTAAATAACAATGAATGAGCAAATAGAACAAATACCAGAAAAAGATAATTTTATTTTATATGTCGCACTACTAGCCGCCGTTTTAATAGCAGGACTAATGGCACTGAAATTCAATGAAAATGAAAAGTTTGCCCCGATAAAAGACCAGTTAGATGAAGAAACCCGATTAATGAATATTCGCGTCTTGAATTAAGAGCTAATTTCATCAATAAAAATAATACATGGAGAAAAAACATGAAACTTTTATTAATTGCCTCATCTCTTTTACTGGCTTTATTTTCTAACACGGTATTGTCAGCTGAATACATTTATAGAGACCTAATGGCCAACACATTGCCATCTATCCGATGTGAATCACCAGAAAAAGCACAAAAATCAGCGACTAAACCTTATAAAATTAAAAGATCTGTAAAAAAATTCTGCCAAACTCAGGGGTATGGGTGGGGGATTCAAGAAGTTAAGAATGACGGTAAAGTTGTTTGCAACGAATGCTCAGATAATGCAAGCCTGCAAGTCTGTCATGTAGAAGACATGATTGTTAACTGCAAACGATTAAAACCAGGCTCTGTTGGTATGCTTCCTGGTCAAGGATAGTAATATGGGGCTACATACAAGTTATCAAATGTAGAGCGGTCTTCAGTCCGCCATAGAGTCAACGATCTAGGGCTATTGCGGACTGAAGTCCGCTCTACATAACGTCGTTAACAATAAGTTAAGCACATACCGGCTCAGCCAGAGTTAATAGAGCCACCCTTAATATATTGTTCAAATAATGGCTGCATTTCATTTAGTTTGTCCTCAATCGACCAATTAACTGCTTGAGAGAGTAAATCAAGTAAAATAATAGCATTGACGGTTGCATCTTTTTTAATTGCAGCCCTTATTCGATTAGCTAATGCTCTATTAACAAGCTGTAAATTATTATACTTTTCTGATAAACCCTTAAAACCAATCTCATAACTCATATCTTGCTGCTGCTTAAAATATTGAGCGAGCATATACATTGAAGTCGTTCTGTAAATAGTTTCTTCTTCACTGGCTAAAGGTAGATGAAAACGTGCCATAGGTTTTAAAAATTCTGCATGAGGACAAGGACTGGTTGCCATAATCAAACCAAGAACTGAACTCATAGCTCGTTGCATGGTTGTATCGGCAGAAACAGTTCTCTCAGATGTTTTAATAACAACATTAACCTCATCATAAGAAACTAAAGCATTCGAAATATCTAATAATGGAATAAGGTTTTTAGCGACGGGACAAAAAGTATTTTCTTCAATATTTAGCGGACAATTAGGACATTGATTAAAGTCTAGAGCAGCCCAAAAGGGGAAAACCTCATTATTAGATAGAAGATTCAGATTACTTGAGTCAACTTCAAGGTTTAATTGAATTGATTTATTATCAGAAAAATTAAATTGATATGAATAGACTAAAACTGAAGCGCTCATCTTCCCCTTCCCTATAAAAATATAGTTTTCTCTATCATAAGATATATCTGCTAAAAAAGTACAATTAACTTACATTTTTAGCATATTGATATAGAATTAAGTTAAATACTTTTCAAAATACCAATCAAAACCTAGAGATAGAAAGATGACTGAAAACAGTACAAAAAAACCTAAGATTTTATTAGTTGATGATGAGTCAAATGTACTGAGAGCAATAACCCGCTTACTTAAAGGATATGATATTACTGCATTAACCAGTGCAGAAGAAGCATTACTCATTGCCAAAGAAGTTAAGTTTGATTTGGTTATTTCTGATTTTAGAATGCCAGGTATGAATGGCGTAGAATTTTTAATCAAACTCATAGTGATCCAGCCCCAAATCATACGAATGATTTTAACGGGATATGCCGATTTAGAAAGTGCTCAAACAGCTATTAACGAAGCAGGCGTTTACCGCTTTATTAATAAGCCATGGAATAATATTGAAATAACAAATGCAGTAAAATCAGGCTTAGAACACCAACGCATTCTACTAGAAAACCGACAATTAGCAGATCAAGTAAGAGAACAGCAAATATTATTAAATGAAAAAGACAAAGCCCTACAAGCTTTAGAAAAAGAAGAACCAGGCATCACTCAAGTCAACTGGGCTGATGATGGCTCGATCATTATCAATGAAGAAGATTACGAATAAAACCATAGATCATAAATTAAAGGTTAGATAGCAAATGGCTATACATGATGAGGATAGCAATAAACTGACAATAAAACTTGTTTATTACGGCCCAGCCATGAGTGGAAAAACCACTAATATCATGCGCTTACACGATTTGTTAAATACAGATTTAAAAGGTGAAATCATGATGATGGAAACAACTAATGATAGAACATTGTTTTTTGATTTATTACCTTTAGGCTTTACCACATCATCTGGATTATTAGTAAAATTTAAAGTCTATACTGTTCCTGGCCAGGTTGTTCACGATAGCACTCGAAAAGCAGTGTTATCTCGTGCTGATGGTGTTGTTTTTGTTGCTGACTCTCAGCTGTCTCAAAGTATCAATAACGGACAATCATTTGAAAATTTAGAAGCTAACGCTAACCGCGTTGGTTTAGACTTTGATTCTTTACCCTTGGTTATTCAATATAATAAACGCGACTTAACTGATATCATTAGTGAAACAGAAGTACAACAGCGCTGGCAACAAGCACCTTGGCCTGTCACATTCAGTAATGCAATAAATGGCTCTGGTGTGGTTGAAACATTACAAGCATTATTAAGCCAAGTATATAATCAACTCAACACTGAATTTAAGTTCTTAGATCAACATAATTTAACGCAAACTGAGTTTATTAACCAACTCATTACTGGTGATATTGCTCATCAAACATAGGTAGACTAATGTCAATTGAACAAGCCTTATCTTTTGATCATGAATTTACATTACAAGAGTTGCTTACGGGTGTTAATTCATCAAAACTATTACAGGCTTTACTCACTAATTTAGATTCTCCCGTTCGTATTTTAGATACTCATGACAAATGCTTATTTGATATTGAGCTAGATCAGTTTGAAGAAAAACACCCCCTAAAAAAGACACCCTTATACGGTGAATTAGAACCAATTGGCTATATAGAAGCATACGCCCCTCTTCCATCACTGCAATCTGCTGCTCAGCTAATCCAACTTATTTTATATAGTAATTCACGTTATTTAATGGCTTCAGATCTGCATATTAAAACTCAACGGGATGATTATGAAGAATTACAACGACGTAATGCTGCATTAGAAACGTCAAAAGTAAAATATAAAAAACTGGCTGAATCTTTAGATTTACGTGTAAAACAACAAGTTAAAGTAATAGAAACAGCACAACTCAAACTTTATGAAAATGAAAAGCTGGCATCTATTGGTCGTTTAGCCGCTGGAATAGCGCATGAAATAAACAACCCCATTGGCTTTATTCGCAGTAATTTAACCTCTACAGAATCATATTTAAATGCCTTAACTAAATTAGACGCTGCTCTTAAAACAGGGGCAACAAATAGCTATATATTAAAACTATGGGAGGAGGAAGAGCTAAATTATATGCTAGAAGATTTAGAGGATATACTAAAAGAAAGTATTGATGGCATAGATAGAGTCGCGGCTATTGTTAAAGACTTAAAAAGCTTCTCTAGAGTTAATGATGCTGATGAGGAGGATGCTGATATTAATGAAATTATCCGTCAAACGGTACACATATGTGCCCCTCAAGTACAAAATAAACTGGAAGTTATTTTAGATTTAGCTGACATTCCCTTAATATTCTGTCATCCAGCAGAATTAGGCCAGGTTTTCCTTAGCCTACTTTTAAATGCAGCAGATGCTATTGCTGAAAAAGGCAAAGTAAAAATCACAACAGGCATAAATGAAAGTAATATCTGTATAGAAATGAGAGATACTGGCTGTGGAATATCAGAATCAGATTTATCCCATATTTTCGACCCCTTTTTTACCACTAAAGATGTAGGACAAGGTATTGGCTTAGGCTTAACTGTATGCCTTAATATTATCAAAGCACATAAAGGAAGTTTAAATATTATTAGTAAACTAGATAAAGGTACTTTAGTTACAATTTGTCTACCTATTCAGCATAAAAAGTATTAATAATGATGATAACAGTCAAAATAAAGTGGTTTTATGTCTCGCTACAGTAGTCTTTTTAGTAGCTCTGATATTAGCGAACAAACAGAGACAGAAAATAATAAAGACATATATCGTATTTTATTAGTTGATGATGAAGCTAACGTTTTATCTTCATTACGACGAATTTTTCGTCGCGAAAACTATCACATCGAATCTGCCATGAGTGGAGAGGAAGCACTGAAGGTTCTCAGCCAAAACACCTTCCAGTTAATGATTAGTGATTTTAAAATGCCTCAAATGAATGGTGCCGAACTGCTAAAACAAGTAAAAAGTCTATACCCTGAAACTATTCGCATTATGCTAACAGGTTATGCAGATACTGATGCAGTGATGGGTGCTATAAACGAAGGCGCTGTTTATAAATTTATTCTTAAGCCTTGGAATGATGATGATTTAAGAATAACGGTTGGGCTGGCACTGGAACAATATGATTTATTAAAGAAAAACAAACAGCTTCAGCAGGAAAATAAACACCAAACAAAGCAGTTAAAAAAACTGAGCAAATTAAGTAATAATGATAATGGACAATTAGCCATTATGCTCAATAAAAAACAGTTACTTAATGACGGTCAGTTACAAGAAATATTTAAGCTTAAACAAACGACAACTATCCCCGTTATTAAGCTTATTCTTGATAAGCAATGGCTTACTGAAAAGGAAATCCGCAAGGTTCTCCGTAAAGATTTTTTTGTAGAAGAAGTCTCATTAGCTGAATTTCAAATCGATTCAGCAGTTCTCGATTTATTACCTCGTTCAATTTGTGAGCAACATTGGGCTTTACCCTTAAAAATCGAAAATAACATGTTACTGCTTGTCGTTGCAGACCCCATGAACATGAGTCTACAAGCTGATATACGGTTTTTTACCGGTATGTCATTACAAGTTGTTATGGCCGATGTCGCTGCAATTGAAAGTAAAATCACGCAACTCTATGGTGAAACCCCCAACTTTGGTGAAATGGAAAATATCATTTACACCGAAGACCCCTTTGAAACAATTGAAGTAATAATAGATGATAAAGATGATATTTCTTTAGATCAATTATTACGAGAAACAGAAGACCCACCCGCTATTCGATTAGTTAATTCAATTATTATTGAAGCAGTAAGACTGGGTGCCAGTGATATTCATATCCAACCACGTACCAAAAGTGTTGTTGTACGTTATCGAATAGACGGCATATTAAAAGATAAAATCTTTATTCCTAATCATTATTTAAATCCTTTGGTTTCACGGATAAAAGTTATGGCTGAAATGGATATTTCAGAACGCCGACGACCACAAGATGGCCGAATTACAGTCAAGACCCCTATGCGAATTATCGACTTACGTATTTCATCATTACCTATGATTAATGGTGAAAAAATAGTCATGAGGATATTAGATCGTAATGCATCGATAAAAAGTCTTGATCAACTAGGGTTTAATAAAAATAATTTAAAAAATGTAACGCGTCTTGTTGGTAAACCCCAAGGTATTATTTTGTCAACAGGCCCAACTGGTAGCGGAAAAACAACAACACTCTACTCATTGCTTCAACATGGAGTTACCTCAGAAAAAAACTATGTCACCATTGAGGAACCTGTTGAATATTATATGGATGCAGCGGGACAAGTGAATATAAAAGGGAAAATAGATTTAACCTTTCCTATCGTATTACGCGCCATTTTAAGACAAGACCCTGACGTTATTTTATTAGGAGAAATACGTGACTCTGAAACAGCTGAAGTTGCCTTCCAAGCTGCATTAACAGGACATTTGGTATTTTCCACCCTACATACAAACTCCAGTATTGCTACTATTGCACGACTTTTTGACTTAGGATTAAAACCCTATATTATTGCCAGTAGTCTTGAAGGTGTATTATCCCAGCGATTAGTAAGAAAAGTTTGTGAGCATTGTAAACAAGAAGAAAAAGTAAGCCCTGATATTATTCAGCAATTAGGCCCTGTTTTTTCACAGAATAAGGTGACTGCCTATAAAGGCCAAGGCTGTGACAAATGTGGAAACAGCGGCTATCACGGTCGTGTTTGTTTATATGAAATACTTATCCCAAACGAAGAAATGCGAGACCTTATTTCAGCCCAGGCAAATCAAAAAGAAATTAAACAATGTGCACAAAAACAGGGTTATAAAACATTACTAGAAGATTCTTTAGAAAAGGTTAATTTAGGTTTAACAACGTGTGATGAAGTTTTACGAATTTTAGGGCCACAAGATTTTAGTTACATGGCTATGAACTAACCACAGGTTACTCAGTCGAAATATTGAACTGCTAATCAGGAGAGTCGTCATGCAAGCCGAAATTACAAGTTTTTGGGAGTGGCAACAACATTTTTCAGATGAAAAAACCT